>Ga0115000_10000620_pt1 | contig 32472 bp, 28 predicted proteins | sample ArcticOcean_MG_C_6_FD_89690 | JGI IMG/M metagenome (GOLD analysis project Ga0115000, IMG submission 89690) | Marine microbial communities from western Arctic Ocean - ArcticOcean_MG_CB8_128 | ecosystem: Environmental > Aquatic > Marine > Oceanic | place: Arctic Ocean: Canada Basin | collected...
GAAGAACATCAAGACGTTCAATCCTGGGCGTATCGGCTACCACGAGATGGCCGACATCGCCCGCGACGTGAAGCAGGCCAAGGGGTGGCGCAACAAGATGGGCTACGTCTTCAAGCGACCCGGCTGGCAACCCGATGCCGACACCGTCTCAAGCTAGGGCGAGATAGTCGGCCCTCAGCTGGCCACAGATGATGAACAGAAAATTCGGCGTGGTGGGATTGTTGGTTGAGGGACTGGGCGTCACTGGGGCACGTCCCCTTGCACTGTGACTCGCCGCATATGACGGCGCTGGCCGAGATAGTCGAAGAGCGCGTAGTGCTGCACGCTGCGGTTGTCCCACATCGTCAAAGTGCCCGGCTCCCAGTGCACCCGGCAAGTGAAGATCTCTTTCACGGCGTGATTCAGAAGGAACCGGAGCAGGTTCGACGACTCGTCGCCGTGCAGGCCGATGATGCTGATGGTGAACGCACCGTTGACGTAGAGCGCCTTCTTGCCCGATTCGGGGTGGGTGCGTACGACCGGATGGGCGACGATCTGGCTGGCTAGATCCGAGGCGCGGGTCTCCACCGACTTCGTCTTGGTCGACAGGCCCGCCGCGCCGTATTGCGGCCCCGCAGAGTGGATACCCACCAGCCCATCGAGCATCTGCTGCATGGTCTCGCTCAGGGCCGAGAAGGCGGCGGTCTGACTGGCGAACAGTGTGTCGCCGCCCGAAGCGGGCACGTCGACGGCATAGAGGATAGACCCAAGATCCGGCTTCTCGAGGAAGCTCACATCGGTATGCCAGCCTCCACCGAAGTTGACGACGTCGTCAGGTTCGGTGACCACATCGATGATCTCTGGATGTTCGGCGTTGCCGACCACAAACGGGTGAGTGTCGAGCTCACCGAACCGCCGCCCAAACGCCATCTGTTTCTCCGGTGAGAGCTCTTGTTCACGAAACACGAGCACCTCGTGTTCGACTAAGGCGGCCCGAATCGCGGCCAGCATGTCGTCGGGCAAGTCGGAGCCGAGATCGACGCCATGCACGGTGGCGCCGAGCGCCCCAGTCAGCGGGCGAACATCCAAGTTCGTGTCGAGAGAAGGCATGCCGCACGGTAGCCGGATTGGCCTTCGGGCCCGGAATGGCGCTCGGCTACGATCCAACGATGCCGAGTCACGATGGAAGTCAATGACTCACCAGCCAGAACCCGACATGCTTGAGCGCTTCACCACCCGGCTCCACGCGCTCGCGAAGGATGCGGTGGGTGCCCAATTCCCCGATGCGCCCGTCGAGCAGATCGACCATCTTCTCGAGCAGGTGGCCGGGTTCATCGAGTGGGAGGTCTTCCACGCCGACCCTGCTCGCCCCGCTTTCCATCGCCACAACGACCTCGTACACCAGTGGGGCGGACCCAACGCCGACAACATCTATCGCCACACCCGCATCAGCCCCGATCGGCAATACCGCATCAGCGGCCGAATGCACTCGTGCGACCAATGGCTCCTCGCTGTCCGGAAGGGTTTCATGCACAACGAAGTATGGGGCACCGTGGCGCAACTCACGGCCGCCGACCTTGGCATCGGCCCCGGCGACGAATTCGAACTCACCCTGGGCGGGCCGGGTAGCGGCGACCATCACATCGAGATTCCTGACGAGGCGATCATGGTGTCGTTCCGGGAGTACTACTACCGCTGGACGGCCGACGAGCCGGCCACGATCGTGATCGAGAATCTCGACGATCCCGGGCCCACTCCCCTCGTCACCCTGGAGGATCTCGACCGGCGACTCGATCGGGCGTTTCAGCAGGTCAACGACTCCGTGCGTTTCTGGAATCGCTACATGATTGAGAACCGCGATGAGCGCACGCCGAACTCGTTCGCCTCTGGGCTCACCGTGGCCAAGGGCCTCTCGGCGGCCCGCTACGCATTCAACTTCTGGGATCTCGCGCCCGACGAAGCGATCGTTTTCGAATCCGACGTGCCGGCCGCCGACTACTGGGCGTTCCAGCTCTACAAGATGGGCACTTTCGAACTCACCGACCTGCCCGGCCGTTTCTGCAGCTACAACCATCGCCAGACTGAACTCTCCGGCGACGGTCGCATCCGCGGCGTGATCGGGCCCGTGGATGTAGGCGCTGCCAACTGGCTCGATACGGGCGGACGGTCCACCGGCCTCTGCACCTTCCGCTGGTTCTGGCCCCACGACGACACCGCTCCCGAGATCTCGTCTCAGGTGATGAAGGTCGACGACCTCGAAGAAGCGATGGGTACCGACACCCCGCGAATCACCACCGATGAACGCGCCGCCCAAATGGCCGCACGGCGGGCCCACCTCGCCTGGCGATTCCGGACCTGAGATGGCCATCGATCGCGACGCACTGCTGCTCGCGGCCAAACCGAAAGCGATCGAGCCACTCACGATCCTGCTCGACAGCCTCGAGACCGAGGCTCACCTCACTCCCGCCGCGGAAGTGTTCACCGAGCAGTGGCTCACCCGCCTCGTGACCGGGGCGGCGGCGATCAGCGAGTGGTTCGCAACCGATCCCGGCACGGCCGACGAGCCGGTCACGGCGCCAATCATCGTCGCCGGTGCGCCCCGCACCGGCACCACATTTCTCCACCGGCTGCTCGCCCAAGACCCGGCGGCGCGGGCGCCAGAAGGTTGGGAACTCCTCACCCCGGTTCCACCGCCGCGGGTCCACACTCCCGATGATGATCCCCGAATTCTGGCCGCCGACGTCGAGCTCACCTGGCCGCAGCGCCAGCGAGCGGAGATGCGGACGATTCACCGCTATGCAGGCCGGATGCACAAGGAGTGCCTGTCGGCGATGTCGTTCTCGTTTCGCAGCGAAGAGTTCATCAGTCGATACCGGGTGCCGACGTATGTCGAGTGGCTACAGGCCGGCGATATCACCCCGGCCTATGAGATGCACCGCCGGGTGTTTCAGCTACTCCAGCGCCACCAGCCGACGACACGCTGGGTCCTAAAATCCCCGGTCCATCTCAACTCTCTGCCGACCGTCCTGCGGACCTATCCCGATGCGCGCGTCGTGATCACCCATCGTGAACCGGCCGAAGTATTGGGGTCGGTCACCAGCCTCATCGCTACTCTTCGGCGAGCATTCAGCGAAGAGGTCGATGAGGCGGAGATCGCTCGCTACCACCTCGACCTCTACGGACGTTCCCTGGATGCGCTGGTCGACTACCCGATCGATCCCGAACAGATCTTCCATGTCGATCACCACGAACTCACGGCCAACACCCAGGCCACGATCGATCGCTTGTACGACCACTTCGGTATGCCCTCGATCAACGTGGACGACACCCCGCCGGCGGAAGCCGGGCTCCACGAGTACGGCCTAGTCGGCATTGACCCGACCGAGATTGATCGCACCTTCGCTCGTTATCGGGATCGGTTTCTGTCAGTTTCGTGAGGTCTCAGTGTGGCCGTCAACGGCCAGCGCCTGCCCCGAGATCTTCGACCCCAGGGGCGACACCAAGAACGCGATCGTCTGGGCGATCTCTTTGGCATCGATGAACGTCTGCATCGAAACCTGACGTTCAAACCCGGCCCGCACCTCAGCGGGGGCGACCCCACTAGCTTCGGCTTCGAGGTCGATCACGTGGTCCATCCGTGGCCCGCTAATCGAACCCGGACAGATCGCATTCACGCGGATGTTGTGCTCGCCAAGCTCCATCGCCATCGTCTTGGTGAGGCCGATCACAGCCCACTTGGCGGCGGCGTAAGCCGACCGATACGGGAAACCCCACTGCCCGGCCGTTGACGACATGTTGATGATCGAGCCCGACCGCTGCGCCACCATCACCGGGATCGCGTGGCGCGATGTTCGAAACATCGATGTGACGTCGATGTCGAGCGTCTGGGTAACGGCCTCCGGGTCGAGTGTTTCGACCCGCCCGCCCGGCCCGGCGATACCCGCCATATTGATGAGCACATCGATTCCACCGAGTGCAGCGACACCGGCGGCCATAAACGCGTCGACCGACGCGGTGTCGCCGACGTCGGCCACCTGCCCATCAACACGGTCGTTCGCACACACAGACGCGAGCGATTCGGGGTCGACATCACAGGTCCACACATGGGCACCCGCCTCAGCCAGCATCAGCGCGGTGGCGCGTCCGATGCCGCCGCCGCCGGCGGTGACGATGACGCGAAGATCGCGAAGGTCGAGCTCCATCAGGGTGCCTCTCTAGGAGACGACGGCGCCGCCGTCGCAGGTGATCACTTCGCCGACCGTGAAGGCACCGGCCCGAGAGCTCAGGAAGATGGCGAGGCCAGCAATGTCTTCCGGAGAACCCACGCGACCGACGGGAGTCAGCTTGCCGACCGCATCCCAGTCGGTTCCTTCAACGTCGCCGCCGGTGCCGACCCCGGTGCTCAGCATCCAGGTCGGGAACGGCCCCGGGGCGATGGCGTTCACGATGATGTTGCGCGGTGCCAGCTTGGCGCCGAGCTGACGGGTCATCGCGTGGACGGCCGCCTTCGACGGGCCGTAGGAGTAGGTCTCGAAAGCTGGCGCCTGGATGCCATCGATCGAGCCGATGTTGATCACCCGGGACGGATTTTCCGGAGTTCCCGCGGCTTCGAGGAGAGGCAGACACTGCTGGGTGAGGAAGAACACACCCTTGACGTTGGTGTCCATCACCTTGTCCCAACCAATCTCGGGGAACTCGGCCAGCGGGGCACCCCACGACACACCGGCGTTGTTCACCAGGATGTCGAGTTTGTCCTCGTTCTTGGAGATCTCGGCAACGAGGTGATCGATGCCCGGAAGGCCAGAAAGGTCGGACGGAATGGAGATGCACTCGCCCCCGTATTCGGACATCAACCGCTGGGCGGTGGCGTCACAGGCTTCGGCCTTCCGCGAGCTGATGTAGACCTTGGCGCCATTGGCGAGATAACCCGCGGCGATCATTTCGCCAATGCCACGAGATCCGCCCGTGACCAGGGCGATCTTGCCTTCTACCGAGAACAGATTGTTGATCTTCATGCGGCGACTATCGCACGCAATCCGTCAGGACGTTTGGTCTGCGGTAAAGAGGCGCGAAGAAATTCGCCACCCGTCGGCGGTGCGGCGGAACTCGTCGGCGTAACGACCGGTGATGATGACGTTGAAGCCGGTATCGACTGTGTAGGCGACGATGAACGCCGCCGCCGCGGCAGTGTCGCCGTCGACCTCAATCACGATGTTCGACGCCTGGTGACGCAAGGCCGGGAGCATCGCGTGGGTGCCTTCGCCGAAGTCGCCGATCGCGTCGTGGCCGACGATCGGGTCGCCCATCGTGTTGAGGACGCCGTCCTCGGTAAAGCACAACGCGAACATCTCGCGGTTGCCGGTGTCGATCGCGTGGCTATAGCGGTCGTACAAGGCGACAATGTTGACGCGATCTTCAGCAGTGGGGGTCATGACGTTCCTCCGTTGGCCAGAAACGACAGCGTACGCGAAGCGACCAGCTTCGGTTCGTCGATCCAGGGCGCGTGGTCGGCCTCGCGAATGATCTCCAACTCCGCGGCGCCCGGGCGAAGGGACGAAAGAGGCGTGAAAAATCGTGCATCACCTACGCTGACTCGACTAACCGGGAGAACAGATGAGCAACGACGAGAACGCATACGGCCCCAGCAGCTGGGAATGGGTGGCTGACCAGGTCCGAGACTATGAAGCGTCGGGCGGAGCGGAAGCCAACACGCTGATGGACACGGGCCTGCCAATCATCGTCGTCACCACGATGGGTCACAAGAGCGGCCTCATCCGCAAGGTTCCGCTCATGCAGGTTGAACACGAAGGCGAATACGCGATCATCGCGTCGAAGGCCGGTATGCCCCACCACCCGGGCTGGTACCACAACCTCGTCGCCGACCCGAACGTTGCGATTCAGGACGGCGCCGAAGCGAAGCCCTTCACGGTGCGAGAAGTTGAGGGCGAGGAACGAGCCGAGTGGTACGCCCGAGGCGTCGCCGCGTATCCGCCCTACGCCGAATACCAAGTCGCCGCGACCGAATTCGGGCGCACAATCCCGGTCTTCGTCGCCTCACCGATCTAGCCCAAAAGAAGATGCTGCCGACGCCGGCGCCCGGAGCCGTTGATGCGCTTGCGCCCGCGGGAACACTGCGAGCCGGAATAAATCTCAGCAATTTTCTGCTGGTGACGCGAACCCAAGACGACGGCACCCCGATTGGCGTGTCGCCGGACTTGGCGGCCGCGCTCGCCTCTCAGCTGGGCGTTGGCCTCGAGCTACAGACGTACACGAATCCCGGCGATGTCGCCGACGCCGCGACATCGGGCGCGTGGGACATCGGCAATATCGGCGCCGACCCCCTTCGGGCCGAGTTCATCAACTTCACGGATGCATACGCCGAGATCGAAAGCACCTTTCTCGTTCCCGCGGGCTCGACCGTCGCCAGCTTCGCCGACGTCGACCAGCCGGGCATGCGGATCTCGGTGAAGGCCCGAGCCGCCTACGCGTTGTGGCTCGAACGAAATCTCGAACACGCCACCCTCGTGGAGAGCGACAGCCTCGACGCTTCGTTTGAGACATTCGTCGAGCAGCGGCTCGATGCGCTCGCTGGGCTCCGACCACGGCTCGCCGACGACGTCGCCAAACTTCCGGGCGCCCGCGTACTCGACGGAAAGTTCTCCGCCGTGCAACAAGCGATGGGCACACCCCGCGACCGCGACCCGGCCGGATTCGCCTACCTCCGAGAGTTCGTCGAGGCGGCGAAATCGTCAGGTTTGATTGCCGACCTCATCGAACGCCACACGGCCAACGGGCTCACCGTGGCCCCGCTCGCCTAGCCCGAATCATCGAGGACCACCGAGACGGTGGACTTTCCGGATACAGACACGGGCCGGAAACGATGATCACGTCGCCGGCAGTCGTCACGACCGGAGAAGCGCCCCGAGTGCGCTCACCAGCACGTCGATTACGACATCGGACTCGAGACCATTCGACCGACGCAGCAGGTCGATCGAGTCCAACTGGGTCAAGACGTCGCCCGCGGCGAGAACTCGTTGATGTTTGTCGGCCGGCATCGCGACGAGCTCGGGCGCGAACTGTTTCGCGAATTGGTCTCGCTTGCGGCCGCGGTTGGCTTCGAGCTCGCCGCGAAGACGTTCGTGTCGGGCCGCGTTGTAGACCGTGGCCCGCCAGACGGCACCGCTCACGCCGTGCAGGCGGACGCGAGATTCGCAGAACGCCTGCAGACGGTCTTCGAGCGGACCGGCGCCAATGGCATGCAGGTGGGTGACCCCCCGGCTCTGGTCGAACGAGCGAACAATTGTCGCCTCGAGCAGCTCACCCGGGTCGGCGAAGTAACGATAGACGGAGCGGGGCGACAGACCGGAGCGCGACGACGCTTGCTCAATGGTCGGGAAGAGTTGATCCTCCGCGAACATCTCGAGGACAACGTCGAGCACGGCGGTCCGATTCCGTTCGCGTCGAGCGACTCGACCATCCAGCTGAGAGTAGTAAGTCGTGACGTCACTCATCAGCCGAGAGTAGCAAACCCCGACCCGAGCCGACCAAGAGTCGGCCCTAGACCGGACCCCAAACTTCGAGATGATTCGTGCGTTCAACGCGGCGATTTACGCGCAGGTTGAGCAGTTGTTCAAGACCGACGTCGGCGAAGATTGCTCGCACCCGCTCTTGATCCTCGTTCGGGGCCTCAGCAAAATCATCGGTGAGGTGTTGGAGGAGCCACAGGCGATAGGGCATGACACCCGTGGTCAGCGTGAGACCGCGCCACTCGAAGTCAGCGGCGCCGATGCCGCGACTTGCGGGATTCGACTTGCCGTTGGTGCCCTCCACGATGTCGGGGTGGGCCGAGAGCCATTCGTTGGCAAAGGCCACGTGGGCGGTGATCTCGTTGAGGTACTCCTCCTCCACGAACCGCAGCATGTCTCGCAACGTGTCGGGCACGCCGTCGTCGGCGAAGAAGCGGCCCGAATGGTCGCCAAACTCATGGTCGTAGGGCTCCGAGGTGGACATACGCTCGACCCACCGACCCACGCGCGGCGCCACCTGCTTGATGAGCTGTTGGGGGGCTGGATCCCGGAAGAGGTGGGCCCACATCGCACCCATGAGGCAGTAGTCGCCGAGTGCCGGGGCGCCACCCAACAGATAGGGCGAAGTCTCCAGGTGTCGACTTAAGAAGCGGAGAAATTCCTGGAACGACTCCTCGATAAGGGGCGCCGATTCCGGCGTGACTCCAAAGCCCGACGCGGCCTTCCGCATCCGACCGCTGGAGTGGTCGAAGGCCGCCGATTGCTGTTCGGGGTCGAAACCGGCGGGAGTAAGAAGCGCGAACTCCGCCCGCAAGAACTCTAGGTTCACATCGTTGAAGTTCCAGCGGCAGTGTATGGCCGGCCGAAGGAGACCTTCACCCCCGAACATCTCGAACACATGGGAGATCGCTCGATGGGCTGCGGTCGCGGGATAGGCGTCGGGATAAGCACGCAGGTCGGCACCCGGACCGGTCTCGAAGTGTTTGATGATGTCGGCGCCGTCCTGAACGATCTCGCCGTCGGGCGTCTCCAAACACGGGATGATCCAGCGACCAACGGCCGGCACAATCACATTCAGATAACGGTCGCTGCCTGGCCCAACTTCGACAAAATCGATGCCTTGTTTGCGGAGATAAGACCTCGCCTTTCCCGTATAAAGGGACACCGGGGCCCCGTAGAGCACGTAGCGGCCGGTGTGAGGATTGGTCGACATCGCAGCGCGGTTATCTTTTGCGCATGGAACTGACAATAGTTAGGGTCCGGCCATGATCTTTGAAGTAAACCGAAGCGACTTCCACCAGACACAACTGGTGAAAAACCCGTCACCGGCGCTCAGCGAGGGCCAGGTTCGGCTCGTCGTCGAACGTTTTGCCGTCACCGCGAACAACATCAGCTATGCGCTCAGCGGCGAGATGCTCGGCTACTGGGGCTTCTTTCCTTCAACTGATCCTTGGGGTCGAGTCCCCGTGATGGGTTTTGGTCGCGTGACCGAATCCACCAATCCCGACATCGCCGTCGACAGCCGCTACTTCGGCTTCTTTCCTATGGCCAACGAGGTTGTCATCGCGGCATCCAAATCCGGTATCGGCTTCAACGATGTCGGCGCCCATCGAGAGCCCCACGCCGCCGTTTACACGAGCTTCACCAACGTCACCGACACCATTCCCGATGCCCACACCGGCAACCTCTACCTCCTCCTGCGCGGCCTGTTCATGACCTCGTGGCTCGTCGACGACTACCTCGGCGACAATGGCTTCCACGACGCAACATCTACGATCGTCACCAGCGCGTCTTCGAAGACATCGATCGCGCTCGCCCAGCGGCTTCAGTCCCGCGGCCACCATGCGGTCGGCCTGACCTCGGCGGGCAACGTCTCGTTCGTCGAGTCGCTCGGCTACTACGACCAGATCCTGTCGTACGACGACATCGAGTCGCTGGACTCAGCCCGTCTGAGCGGCGTGGTCGACATGGCCGGCAACGCCAAGGTGCTCGGTCGAATCCACCAACATTTCAGCGATTCGCTCCGCTTCTCGATTCAGCTAGGAGCAACCCATTGGGAGGAGACCGAGCCCGGCGGCGAGCTTCCCGGTCCGACACCAGAATTCTTCTTCGCTCCCTCACAAATCGCGAAGCGGAACCAGGATGGGGGCCCCGCCGAAGCTGCCGCCCGCATCGACACCGACCTGCTCATCTTCTTCGCTGGCACGTCGGCATGGCTCACGGTCGAGGAATCATCAGGCGTCGCGGCAACAGAGCCGATCTATCGAGAGCTGCTCGAAGGACGCACCGACCCAGCGATCGGCCACATCATCGCGACGGCCAACTAGCACCACAGGCTGGGGTTGCGATGAACCGCCATGAGCGGAACACTGCCGGATGGCCAACAACGACGCGGCAGACACTTCCTCGAAGCACGACATCGAGGGACTGATCACTGAGCTCACACTCGAAGAGAAATGTGAGATGGTCCGCGGCCAGGGAGCCTGGATCGTCTCGGGCTGTGAGCGGCTCGGTATTCCCGAGTGGACGGTCAGCGACGGGCCCGTTGGCGTCCGCGGACGAGCCATGGGACCGGGCCTTGTGGTTCCCGGTCCCTCCGCGCTGTCGGCCACGTGGGACCCCGAGCTCGTGTACGAGGTCGGCGAGGCGCTCGGTACCGAGGCCAACGACCGCCTGGTCGATGTCCTCTTAGCGCCGACCGTCAATCTGCACCGCTCGCCCCGCGGCGGACGCCACTTCGAGTCCTACAGCGAAGACCCAGAACTCACCTCCCGCACCGCGGTCGCCTACATCAATGGTGTGCAGAGCAAGGGAGTTGGGGCCTGCGTGAAGCACTTTGTGGCCAACGATCAGGAGTTCGAGCGCTTCACCATCGACGTCGATGTCGACGAACGTTCACTTCGCGAGATCTACCTTCCACCCTTTGAAGCCGCAGTAAAAGAGGCCAACGTCCAGTCCGTCATGAGCGCTTACAACTTCGTCAACGGCGACCACGCCTGCGCCCACCCCGAACTGTTGACCGGCGTGTTGAAGGACGAGTGGGGCTTCACCGGCTTTGTCGTGTCCGATTGGGGCGCCATCAAGGAGACCGTTGCCCCCGCCCGCCACGGCCTCGACCTCGAGATGCCTGGCCCGGGCCGTAAGTGGGGCAACAACCAGCTGCGCGACGCGGTCGCACGCGGCGATGTTGATGAGGCGCTGCTCGACGACAAGGTCCGCCGGATCCTTCGTTTCCTCGATTGGGCTGGCCGTCTAGGCACGGCGACCAACCACGAAGAGCAAAGTATTGAGCGACCCGAACATCGAGCCCTCGCTCGTCGCGCCGCCACCGACTCAATGGTGCTCCTGCGTAACGAGGGAGCCGTCCTGCCCCTCGCGTCGTCGGGCACCATCGCGCTGATCGGACCAGGCGTCGCCGGAACCGCCATGCTCGGCGGTGGTTCGGCCAGCCTGCAAAGTCATCGCTCCACCAATGTCCTCGGCTCGATGACCGAGCGCCTGGGCGACCGACTCGTCGGCACCGCACCCGGCGTCGATATGGCCCGCAAGGCCACGGCCATTCCCGAAGAGTGGATCGGCGACGAGGGTGTCACCTTCGAGGTCTTCGACGGAATCGGCTTCGACGGCGAGTTGATCGATGAACACACCCGTCCCCGACCCTTCGGTGTGTGGTTCGGTGATTCCTTCCCGGCCGGCCACGATTCATTCTCTGTACGGGTGACATTCACGATGACACCCGCAGAGTCAGGACGACATCGCCTCTGTGCTCTTGGCTTCAGCGAGGCTCGCCTCTACGTCGACGACGACTTCGTCACCGACAACCAAGAGGGCGGTTTCAGCGCGGGCCTCGGGCTCCATGGCGGCGCCGGTTACCTACATCTCGAAGCCGGCCAGACGTACCAAATGCGGCTCGAACACGCCCCTCGCGAGGGCGGGCAATGGATCTGTATGGTCGATGTCGCGGCCGAGCTTGCCGACATCGATACTGAGGTTGGCCTTCGTGAAGCCGCCGCCCTCGCCGCCGCGGCCGACACCGCAATCGTGGTCGTCGGCTCGAATGCCGAGTGGGAATCAGAGGGCGGCGATCGCGAGTCGATCGACCTTCCCAATGGTCAGGACGAACTCGTCCGCCGAGTGGTCGCAGCCAACCCGAACACCATCGTAGTGCTGAACTGTGGCGCGCCGATGACCCTTCCTTGGCTGGCCGACGTGCCCGCCGTCGTCATGGCTTGGTATCCCGGCCAAGAAGCAGGCGAGGCCATCGCCGACGTATTGATGGGCGCCGCCGAGCCGTCGGGCCGAATGCCGACGACATGGGCACGAGACGAACGCGACACACCGTCGTATCTGAACTATCCGGGGGAAGCCGGCGTTGTCCGCTACGGCGAGGGTGTCTTCGTTGGATACCGGGGTTACGACGCCCGCGGCACCGAGCCGCTGATCCCGTTTGGCCACGGCGGCTCGTACACCAGCTTCACCTGGGGCGAGCCGACAGTCAGTGGTTCGGGCACCGAGCTCACCGTCACCGTGCCTGTCACCAACACCGGCGACCGGCCCGGTAGCGATGTTGTGCAGATCTACGCCGCAGCCACCGAACACGTGGTTCCGCGCCCGGTCAAGGAGCTCGCTGGATTCGCGAAGGTCACGGTCAATCCAGGCGAGACCGCGTCCGCAACTATCACTCTGCGAGCCCGAGCGTTCGCCCGCTGGGATCCGGGCACCCACGCCTGGACCGTCGACACGGGCGACTACGAACTTCTCGTGGCGGCCTCGGCTCGAGACGTGCGCTCAATATTGCCTGTCACGATCTGACGAGCGGACCCACGCACAATCGCGGCTAGGCGACCTACCAATATTCCTCATAGTGGATGTTGCCCGGATCGTTGCGCCGATCCAGAGAGAACCCGCGCTCGCTAAGGAGCTGCACCACACCGACGGTTTCGGGGAAGACCTCTTGGCCGTCGACCTCTTCGGGTAATCCGATCATCGACGGGTTGCCACAGAGGAACACATGAGTGTTCCTCGGATCGAGTGACCGTCCGGCCGCCGCCTCAATCTCACCATTCGTGACGAGGTCTTGCAGGTACCGCTTCGGCACATCAGCCTCACGCGTCGGCAGCGGGATGTAGCTGTAGTTGGAATAACGAGACTCGAGCTCACGATGTTTTTCGTGATAGCCGAGATCGGCCCACTGGCGAACTGTCACGGCAGCAACGATCGGCCCCACATGACCCTTCTGCAGCAGCTCGGTGGCCATCGAGTTGTGGGGCGCTTCCCCCGTGCCGGTTGAAAGCAACACAATGGTCGACTGCGGGTCGATCACCGAGCTGAGCGTGTAACGACCCGCAACCTTGGCGCCAAGGAAAATGCGGTCGCCCGGCCGCATGAGTGCAAGCCGAGGCGTAAGGCCGGGCGTGTTCTCATCGGTGGGGGCGACCAGCACGATGTAGAACTCGAGCTCGTCACTCTCCATCCGCCGAGCGAGATAGCCGTACTCATCGAAGATCGGGTGGGAGATGGAGTACGACCGACGAATTAGCTTGTCCCAGCGGTCGTCGAGATCGTCGTCGACTGCGTCGTCGACTCGCCCCTCCCAGTAGCCGAGACCCAACGTCGCGTATTGCCCGGCCTGGTGGGCGGTGTCGCCATGGTCGGGCCGAACCCGCAACACCCAGAGATCGGAATGGGTTGGCTCGAAGTGGGTGATCGTCGCGTTGTAGTGCTCATCGCGGAGCTCTTGCACCGCGCCGGAGTGCGCAGAACGGCGTTCGATCGCGGTGCGTTCGGGGGCGAGCGGAATCTCCGGAAACACCGCATCGGCAACGACCCGACCAACCTCCCAACCGTGAGCAATTGGTCCTTCGTCGAACTCGTGGTCACGGGCAAGGCAGATCACTCGACCCGTCGCAATTGCCGCGGCGGTGATCGGCGCGCGGGTTTCGTCGGGCTGATGCCGTGTGGATGCAAAGACGATGTGATCGAACTCAAGGTCGGGGGTACGCCGATCGTCGAAGTAGGCGAGCGGGTCACCGTCGACCTGACCGATCTGGTTCGGAATCGAGCGATACAGGATGGTCGCACGGCGTTCGCGCTCGAGCCGTCGCAACATGTGTTCACCGGCGGGCGAGAGGCGGGCCGGGTCAATTCCACCGGCGGCCATCACGACGCTCGCGCCGTGGTGCGCGGCGCGAGCGACAAGCTCGACCGCGTTGTCGGAGTATCCGATCACCAGGATGTCTTTGTCGTTGAGCTGCTCCGGCAGCTCATCAACGCTGACGGAGCTGACCCCGTCCATCGGGATCGGCGGAGTCCAGGCCGGATCAGACACACGTTGAGCAACGAGGCAGCCACGAGCTCGATAGGTGTGGTGGTCGGTGACCACAACGATGTCGTCGCCGTCGCGATCGATGCTCTCGACCTGCTCGCCGAAGCCGATGTCGAGATTGTTCTCCGGGACAAGCTCGGGGAACGCCACCTCATGTCCGGGTTCGATAATGCGAACTCGTTCGATTCCCGATCGCAACGACGAGATCGCCACGGAAAGCCCGCCCGCGTTACCGCCGACGATCACAAGGTCGTAGCGGCCGGACTCGTTGGTCGATGTGGTCTCCACAAATCTCCTCAACCCAGGGCCGGAACCGGCACCATACATACTCGCCATATGAGGAAACAGCAACGAGGCCGCTCCCATTCCCTGCGCCCGAGTCGTTGGTTAGGCGTGGGCCTCGTGCGTGTCCTTCGATCCGAACGGCAGCTTCGCCACCACGGTCACCACCATGAGGCCGACCGCCAACCCCACAACGGCGGAGATGCCGGTGTTCACCAGCCATACGAGAATGCCGGAACCGTGCACGGTCTCTTCGGCGTCGTGGACGATGCCATAGGGCCAGCCCCATCCGAGCTCGTCGGTACCGACCAGCAGAATATGGCCACCCACCCAGAGCATGGCGGCCGTGCCGACGATCGTCAGCCCGGTGAGGAGCTTCGGCATACCGGCAACCAGTGCCCGCCCGATCTTCTGTGAGGCGGGCTCGTCGCGCTGCGCCATGGCGAGACCGACGTCGTCCATTTTCACGATCACGGCGACCAGGCCATAGACGAGGACGGTGATGAAGACCGCGACGACCACCATGATGATTCCGCGTTGCAGGAATCCCTCATCGATGACTTCCTTTAGCGAGATCACCATGATCTCTGCAGACAGAATGAAGTCGGTACGAACCGCGCCCTTGATCGTGGCTTCCTCGGCGTCGGGCCCGAGGGCGGCAGCCGGGACATCGTGGTCGTGGTTGTCACCCTTGAGCGCATGAAGGATCTTGTGGCCACCTTCGTAACAAAGGAAAGTTCCACCACACATCAGAATGATCTCGACGATCGTGGGCGCCCACTCGCTGAGCACCAATGCGACGGGGAGAATGAACAGCAGCTTGTTACGAATCGACCCAGTGGCGATCTTCTTGATGATCGGGAGCTCGCGGTCGGCCGCGAGGCCATGCACATAGGTGGGCGTGACCGCCGTGTCGTCCACCACTACACCGGCAGCCTTCATGCTGGCCCGAGCCGCGGCCGCACCAACATCGTCGATCGAGGCCGCGGCGAGTTTCGCTAATGCCGCTACGTCATCAAACAACCCGACGAGACCGCCAGCCATTCGCACCTCACCTGTCGCGGAACGAACCGCAGGCTAGCGCTCGCCCGTCAGAGGTCGTGCAGGGCGGTGCGGATTCGCTTCTCGCTCACCTTGCCTTTAACGCCAACCTGCTGGGCGAAGGTGGCGAGCCGGAACTCTTCGAGCTGCCAATTCAGCTCTTCGAGCTCCGTCGATGGCGGGAGGCGTTCGGCATAGTCGTCGAAATCACGTTCGAGTGACGAGCAGGTCGACATCATCTTGTGATCTTGGGGCACTCGGGCCGGCAGCTTTTCAAGGCGCATCCGGATGCCCTGGAGGTAGCGCGAGACATCGCCGAGGCGATGGGCGCCAACCCCCGAGAGATGCTGGGGATAGACGAGCCGGTCCATGTGCGCTTGCATGTTGCGATAGGCGGGATGGAGAACAGAAGCGACAGGTGCCGCGAGGTCGGCCTTGAGGGCCGCGACATCGAGCAGGATGGCGAGCGCTTGTCGGCCAATGCGATCGACTGCGCCCGGCAACTCGGCCCGCACGTAAGCCGCCAATTCATCAAATTCTGCTGCGGTCCACACAGGTCCGCCGGCCTCGCCCAAGAGATGCGAGAAGATACTGTCAGCGGCGTCGTTCACCCACGCCAGTTTCGAGCCGTGGGGGTTCGAAGCGAGCGCCAAGTTGGATCGATTGTCCAACAGGCCGTTCAGCAGTCGCGCTGACCCACCGATGTTCAACCGCAACAGGCGGCGGGTTCCCAGCCACATAGCTTCGTATTGCTCGTCGGTATCGGGCAGCAGCTGCACACCGATGGTTTCGCCCTCGTCGATCAGCGCCGGGAAGGCCACGACCTCGTGGCCCGCCGCCGCGGTCTGCACCTTCTGGGGCAGGTCGCCGAAGACCCAGCGGGTCTCGCCGCTGGTCACGAGCGGGTGCGTACCCTCGGACAACACCTCGCTGACCTCGGCGTGAAGCTGGGCGCGAATCTCGGTGAGCTCGCGACCCTGCGCCAGGAGTTCGCCATCGTCGGCGAGCACGCGATAAATCGGCCGTAGATGGTTGGGCAACCGGTCGAGCCTCAGCGCATCGACCGAGAGAGGCTCCTCGGACAGCTCTCGCAGCGATTGACGAACCGCTTCGATCAGATCGCCGGTCGAGGCCGACAGGCTGGGCAGGATTCGGGCGACGGTGTCGCGGATGGGAACGAACATTTTGCGAACGTCCTTCGGCATTGACCGCAGGAGGGCCGTGACCAACTCTTCGCGCAGCCCGGGCACGTTCCACGCGAATGCGCCAGCGTCGACCCGGTTCAGTAATGCGATCGGCACCGTGACCGTCACGCCGTCGTGGGCTGAGGTCTCGTCGAATTCGTAGTCGAGCGCGAATTCGACTTCGCCGGCCTGCCAGGCGTCGGGGAACTGTTCGTCGTCAGCGTCGTCGCCTGCATCGAAGATTTCTTCAAGGCGCAGGTCGAGCAAGCGCGGCTCACCCTTGCGCCGCTTGTTCCACCAGCGGTCAAAATCGGCCCCGGACGTGACCTGATCCCCGACTCGACGATCGTAGAAGTCGAACAGCACGTCGTATTCGACGAACACGTCGCGACGTTGCCGGGCACCAAGCCGCCGAACCTCATCGAGGACACCCTCGTTCTGCGCGAAGAAAGCGTGGTGGGTCTCCCACTCACGCTCGATCAGCGCGTGGTGGATGAAGAGCTCGCGGGCAACGGCGGGGTCGACGCGGCGATAGTGCACCCGCCGACCGGCCACCAGGGGCACGCCATAGAGCGTGGCCCGCTCGATGGTCATCGCCGAACCCTTCGCGGCGTCCCAATCCGGTTCCTCATAGGTTCGTTTGATGATGTGCTCGCCGGCTCGCTCCGCCCACTCGGGTTGGATTCGGGCCGCGCTGTGCGCCCAGAGGCGATTCGTCTCGATGAGCTCGCCAGCCATGACCCAGTTCGGCGGCTTCTTACCCAGCGCAGAGCTGCGACTGAGCACGAAACGAGCATTGCGGCCGCCCGTGAACTCGGCGCCGTTGGTGTCCTTGAGCCCGATCTGTGACAGCAGGCCCGTGATCAGACACTGATGAATCGTGTCACCCTTCGCCTCCTCGGCGTTGACTGTCCAGCGAAGCGACTTGGCGGTGCGTTCGAGTTGACGGATGATGTCGGACCACTCGCGGATGCGATTGTGGTTGAGGAACTCTTTCTTACACATACGCCGGAAGGCGCTGCTCGTTCGGGCCTTGCGCTCCTCTTCGAGATAGTCCCAGAGCTTCAGCCAGGTGAGGAAGTCCGACGCGGGGTCGTTGAACCTCGCGTGGAGTTGGCCCGCCTGTTCGCGCTTCTCAGCCGGGCGCTCACGCGGATCCTGCACCGACATCGCCGCCGTGATGATCATCACCTCACGGAGACAATCGCTGGCCGCGGCCTCAATCACCATTCGGCCGAAACGGGGGTCGATCGGCATCCGAGCCAGCTGGCGACCGATCGGCGTGAGCCAGTTCTTCGTTCCCTCGAGGCCAGGCTCGACCGCGTCGAGTTCTTCGAGGAGCGCGACACCATCGCGGATGTTGCGAAGCTCCGGTGGATCGACGAAGGGGAAGCTCTCAATGTCGCCCAAACCCAGCGACGCCATCTGCAAGATCACCGACGCCAGGCTGGTGCGGGTGATCTCGGGTTCGGTGAACTCGGGCCGGCTCGCAAAGTTCTCTTCGGCGTACAGGCGGATCGCGATGCCCGGCGCCACACGGCCGCAACGCCCCGATCGCTGGTTGGCACTCGCCTGCGATATCTCTTCAATCGGAATTCGCTGCACCTTGGTGCGATTGCTGTAGCGGCTGATGCGGGCCGTGCCTGGATCGACCACATAGCGAATTCCGGGAACGGTCAGCGATGTTTCGGCCACGTTCGTGGCCACCACGATCCGGCGATTGTCGCGTCGTGACCGATCGAAGACCCGGTGTTGTTCGGCCGCCGAGAGACGCCCGAAGAGGGGAACGATTTCGGTGTTGCGAAGCCGCGCTTCGGCCAGCGCCTCGCTTGCCTCACGGATCTCGCGCTCGCCACTACAGAAGACGAGCACGTCACCGGAACCCTCGAGCTCGAGTTCGTTTACTGCATCGACAATGGCCTCGGGCTGCGACAACGCCTCGCCGGTGCCAGGGTCTTCCTGAGGTCGATAGCGAACGTCGACCGGGTAGGTCCGACCTGACACCTCGATGATCGGCGCGTTGTCGAAGTGCTCGGAGAACCGCTTCGTATCGATCGTGGCCGACGTAATGATGATCTTGAGATCGGGCCGCTTCGGAAGCAACTGACGTAAGTAGCCGAGCAGAAAGTCGATGTTCAAACTGCGCTCGTGAGCTTCGTCGACGATGATCGCGCTATAGGCCGCCAGGTCGCGGTCGTGTTGCATCTCGGCTAGGAGAATGCCGTCGGTCATCGCCTTGATGGCGGTGCGCTTCGACACCTTGTCGGTGAAGCGCACCTTGTAGCCAACGAGCCCGCCGACCTCGTCGCCGAGTTCTTCGGCCACCCGCTCCGCGATTGACCGAGCCGCGATTCGACGAGGCTGCGTGTGGCCAATCCAGCCGTGTTCATGGAGTCCGAGCTCGACGCACATCTTCGGGAGCTGGGTGCTCTTGCCCGAGCCAGTTTCGCCCGCGACAACGATCACCTGATTCTCGCGGATCGCCGCGAGCAACTCGCCGCGCCGCTCTGCAATCGGCAGGTCAGCCGGATAGGTGACCGAGATGTTCACCCCTGCAGTGTGCAGCTGTCGGGCGGACCTCACAACGGCACCTCTCCCGTAACTTTGCTGGCCCGACTGGCAGTTGCATGTGCTGGTTTTCAATGGAACCATCGGTCATCTCAGACTAACGGACCCATATGCGCAGGTTTGTGCGAGTTGCCGCGGTCGTTTCCGCATTCGCCTTTTTCGCAATTGCATGCAACCCATCGGTCGATTGGAGTGCGGGCGGCGATGAACGCCGAGCGTGGTGCGATCCGACCGATACCGAAGTCAATCATGGCCACGGCGGCGGCGGCCATTCTGGGCGCCACTTCCCCTACACCGAGCCCAAGGGACCCTTGAGCTGGCAAGACTGTGCGTTGAATGCGTTCTTCATCGAGCGCGGTGCGGCTGAAGCTGCCCTCTACCCGGCGAAGGGGATCGCGGAAGCCAACGGCTGGTGCTACCTGGCGCCGTGGATTCCCGGTCAGGGCACCCATCACGTCCGCGATACCGGCGTGCCCACGACGTTTGACCCGTCAGGCCCGCAGATGCTGATGTTCGACGGCGAGTACGACAACGCCCCGCTCACCGGAATGGTCTGGGTCGTCACTTCCGGGCATGCGCCTCCGGCTGGCTTTGAGGGCGACAACTATCATTGGCACGCCCACCAGGTTCTTTGTTTCATTGATGGTCCGTTCATCGTCGGTGACAACATCTCCGACGCACTCTGTGCTGCCAGCGGTGGCGTCAACCAGGATTCCTCCGGCAGCTGGCTGGTCCACGTCTGGCTCCCGGTCTACGACGGCTGGGAAGCAACCGACATCTTCAACAAGGAACACCCGGGAATCTGATTCCTCAGATGCGTCGCGGCACAGCCCGTGGCGGGCGCGCGCTGCTCCTCGTCATTTCGATGTCGGGTTGTGGCGCCGTCGAAGATCGAGAAGCTCGAGAATTCGAGCAACTGATCGAGGAGTAGATCGCGGGCGACGGCGATGTGTCGGTCGACCCCGACACCGAGTCCATCACCATTGAAGACGACGCCGGTTCATTCACAACCGGCTCTGATCTTGGCGCCCCCGCCTGGTTCCCCTCGGCCCTTCAGCTTCCCGACGACTTCTCGTTCGAGGCGCACATCACCGTCGACGACATCATGAGTGCCCGCGGTTCGACCGCTCTCGATGTTGTATCACTCGCCGAGTTTTACGAAAGCGCTGTTGATGGCCTCGGCTGGACAATCGACGGGTCGACAGTGGTCGAACCTGGTTTTTCCAACTCCTCACGACCGACGATCAGGGCCAGCACTTCGACATCGAATATGTCGAAGGAAAGCTCGGGTTCGTGGTTGGAAGGGCTCGTGCCGTCCCTGAAGGCTGACCCGTCAACCAACCTCGGTCTCTAGCCAACCTTGTAGGGCCGGTTGTCCGAGGGTTGGGCTCGCTCGCTCACATCCGGAACCGTCGTCGCATAGTTGACGTAGTCGGCAAAGTACGACAACACGCCGGCTTGCTCAAGAATCGCGTCGAGCTCCGGTGAACGAGCTCCGATATAACGAGCAAGCATCACACCACGGGCGTCTTGCAGGAATGCAGAGGCGGTGATCTCGACGTCCACACGGTCGGCGAGTTCGACCGACGCGGAACCGTCCACCGTTGCCTTCGCCACCCACGGCAGATAGTGCCGCCCGGCCTGAGCGATCACCGCGATGAGCGACGCGGGAAGGTCCGCAGGATCGAACCACTCGCCGAATTCATGTTGCTGGGGCATGAGAAGGCGGATGGTGTGCGCAACAACCGCAGGCCCGTGTTCATCGGCCAGATCTCGGCAATACGGGTCACCAACAAAGTGGGCTTCGTTGGCACCGAACACCGCAAAGTCGGCGAGGCCAGGGCGGGCACCCAAGAGGTAGCCGCCGTCGGCCAAATGCGGCTCCAGCGTTTGGAACCAGGGCACCACAACTTCGCTCATCCACGCGTCGATGCTTCCGGGGTGCACACCAAGCGCCGGAAGACTGCCCGTCATCGCGTCGATCACCATCGAACGGACGGCACCGGCCGGGAGCGGCACACCCGTCGCCAACTCTTGAGCGATCTGCCATCCGGCGGTCTCCGTGTTGGCTGGGTAACTCCAGCGACTGCCGACCGCGGGCCGGTAGAACCACTCGTCGGAGAAGTCATCGAGCAGGTAGTCGAGGAATCGGAGCGTCGGGTCGCCGGGCAAGACCGAGCGCGGCTCGGCGGTCACCTGATCGAGATGCTCGATGATCGTCGTGGAGTCCCAAATCGGCACACCATCGGGAGTACTCACAACCGGGATGCCGCCGTTCCACCCGGCGTTCGTCGCCGCCTCGTGGTCCATGAGGCCCGGCTCAAGCCGCCAGGGACGGTCGGTGTAGTCGAGATAGCCGGTCACCTTGCGCGTGAAGTACGACCGGGTCAGACCATGAACAAGATACGAACTCATGGATCGACGGTAGACGAACGGGCGGGCGCGGCAGAGAACGAGCGGCGGGCTGGCACGCTCGCCCAGCGCCGCTACAGGTTCTTCGGGCGGTTCACGAAGCGCTCGGCCGTGGGGCTGAAGAACCAGCCGCCGCCCGCCTTCGTGCCGCCATCGACCGGCACGTTGTGGCCCGTCACGAAGGCCGACATGTCCGAGGCGAGAAAGAGCGCCACCCGAGCCTGATCGGCGGGCCACCCCAGTCGTCCGACCGGCGCCCACGACTCCCACAGGTTTTCGTGCTCCTCGAAACCGGCCTTGTAGTTGACCTGCGGAGTCTGGGTGAGATCAACACCAATGCCGTTGGCTCGGATGCCCTTGCGTCCATACCCGGCTGCGAGCGAGGTGGTGAAGTGACCGGCCGCCGCCTTCATCGCCGCATAAACCGGTTCTCCGGGGAACCCCCGCATGCCCTCCACGGAGTGCACGTTGACGATCGATCCACCGCCGCGTTCGATCATGGGAGCGAGGAAGGCCTGCGTGACGGCAAACATGTGCCAGAGGTTGATCCGGTACATGCCCTCCCACGACTCGGGGTTCGAGACTTCGAAGCGAACGAGCGGGCGATAGTCGCCAACATTGTTGACGAGAACGTCGATCCCGCCGTGCTCGTCGAGCACGGCGGAAGCGAGAGCGGCGACTCCTTCTTCGGTGCTCACATCGACCACATGGGCACGAGCCTTACCGCCGGCCGCGGTGACAGAATCGACCACTGCGGCGGCCCGATCAGCGTCGATCTCGGCCACCTCGACGACGGCCCCGTGCTCGGCAAAGAGTTCGGTGATACCTCCGCCGATTCCTTCGGCCCCGCCACCGGTCACGACCGCGACCTTTCCCTCGAGAAGGCGGTTCCAGTCTTCGATTGGGGAGACGTCGGTGGCGTCGGTGGTCATGCTCAGTCGACCCGTGGCGATTGAAGCTGATCAACCGGGAAGTCGGCGGGTTGCCAACCCCCGAGGAGACCATCACTGGCCAGATTGCGGACCGGACGGTTCAGCCGGTGCAGCAGCGACAAGCTGTATTCGATCCGGCCGGTGAATTCCTCCGGGTCGGCCGTGAGCAGCGCCCACGCGGCCTCGGCCATCGTGTCGATCGGCTCACAGAGATGCTGCGACAGATCGATGAGCGCCGTGCTGCCTTCCGTCGCTACCGCGACGTCAGGGGTCAGACAGTTCAACGAAACACCGGTACCGTAAAGCTCCGACGCAGCACCGATGGTGGCCCGATTCAGCCACGCCTTCGAGCCGCCATAGGCGGTGGCGCCCTGAATCTGCGGGCTCACCACGAAGGGCGGGCCTTCCGGCATCTCTCCCGTCTGCGAGGTGAGATTCAGCACGGATCCGCTTCCTCGTTCAATCATCGACGGCAAGACCTCTTGGGCGAGAAGCCAAGGCGCCATCACGTTGACCCGGAACGAGATCTCCATGCGTTTGCGGGGCATCTCGATATACGACGGGTAGAACGCGGCGGCCGCGTTGTTGACGAGATAGTCGATCGGACCGAGGACGTCCTCCGCCTCCGCGATCACTGCCGCGGCATCAAAGTCTGGACTTGAGAGGTCGGAGGCGATCGGGTGGGCGGTGGCGCCGGCTGAGCGCAGCTTGTCTACGGTCGCCATCAGCGACCCGTTGAGATGAGAGTCGGCGTCGGTCATGGTGCGGGCGACGCAAGCGACCGCGCACCCCTCAGCGGCGAGGCGTTGGGCGAGGCCCGCGCCGATCCCGCGACTGGCGCCGGTAACAAGGGCAACGGGCATCAAGAGACCTCCGAGAGAAGTGCGTCGACTTGCTCACAGATATAGCCCATGTGATCGGCGTTGAGGGCGTGGTAGATCGGCAGCGAGAGCGACCAGTCCATCATGCGGTCACAATTCGGGAGACCGCCCTCGGGCTGGCGATGCTCGATATTGGCGAAGGCGGGCTGACGCAAGATGTTGCCCGTCCACACCATGCGAGTGCTCACACCCCGGTCATCAAGGAAACCTTGGACTTCGTTTCGGCCCCACGCGAAGTCATCATCGAGGGTGAAGCAGAACCGCATCCAGGTGGTGTCGGTGTCGGGAGTTGTCTCGCCGCCGGTGAAGCCGTCCCGAGTACCGAAGAAGTCGTTGAGCTTCGACCAGTTAGCAGTGCGCTGTTCGTTGAAACCCGGCAACTTTTCGAGCTGGACGAGTCCGTAGGCCGAGCTCAGCTCGTTCGGCTCGAAGTTGTAACCCACCGTGTCGAACGTGAATATCAGGTCGTAGGGCGTGCCATCGGCCAGCTGACCGAATCGTTCGAGTTTGCCGTCCTGACCGTCTTCGCGAGAGCGCTCGTCGCCCGCTCGCTTCTCCGACCCGAAGAGGTACCGCTCCGAGCGCCGGCCCCAGCGACGAAGCGAGAGGGCTTCGTCGTAGAGATCGGGATCGTCGATGCCGACCATGCCACCAGTGCCGCCTGCCGTCATCGCATGGGAACGGGCGAAGCTCGTGATCGTGATATCGCTGCGGGTGCCGGTACGGCTGCCCCGCTGCCAACTGTCGAGCACATCGGCGGAGTCCTCCACCACGAGAAGACCGTGACGGTCGGCGATGGATCGGATCGCGTCCCAGTCGGGACAGTTGCCGCAAAGGTTGGGTACGAGAATTGCTTTGGTGCGGGGACCGATCATCGACTCGATCGCGTCGACATCGATCTGGTAGGTATTCGGCGTGGTGTCGGCGAACACCGGCACAATGCCGGACTGCACCATCGGCGCAATGTCGGTCGAGAAGCAGAGCGGCGAGGTGATGATCTCGTCGCCCCGCTCGCAGTGCAAGAGATCGATGGCGATTCGCAGGGCCGAAGACCCCGAGTTCACCATCAGGCCGTACTTCTTCGACAACAGCGCGGCCGTGCGCCGCTCCAACTCTTCAGTGGCCTCCCCGATGTCGAGGGTCGGGTTGTTGCGCATCACGGCAACAACCGCCTCGATTTCTCGTTCATCACCGAATGCACCAGAAGGAGGAAGTCTCATATCCGGACACTAGCAACCAGAAACTATGCTGCATAGTTTCTGCCTATGTCTCGTCGCTACTACGGTGTGACCGTGCCCAGTACCACCCGTCGCCACTCACGGACCTCCATCGTCGAGATCGCGCTCGCGATCGCCGATACGAGAGGCCTCGCCGCAGTAAGTCTCGCCAACGTGGCCGACGTCGCAGGCTGCAAGCCTCCTTCTCTCTACAACCATGTCGACGGGCTCGACGATCTGCTCGACGAAATCTCGCTCGTCACCACCGCCGATTTCGCCGGCGCCCTGCGTGATTCGGTTGTGGCGAAGGTTGGCGAGGATGCGGTTCGCTCGTACGCCCACGCGTGGCGGGCCTACATCACCGAATTCCCCGCTCGTTATCAAGCCACCCTCCGAGCCGTTCCCCATCGCAACGACGAACACCGGGCCGTCGCGGCGGGCATGACCATTCCGGCCGGCGCCGTTCTCTCAACGCTCGGCATCCCCGACGAGCGCCTGGCCGACGCCGGCCGTGCCCTGCGCAGCGCCCTCCACGGCTTCGCCCACCTCGAACTTTCCCAACTCATTGGCCCCGACCCAGCCGCCACCTTCGAGTCCGTCGTCGACATGCTCGTCGCCGGACTGCTGTCCCTCACTTCCGAACCTGGAGACCACTCATGACCCCGCCCGTATCAACAATGCCCGTATCAACAATGCCCGTATCAACAATGCCCGTATCAACAATGCCCAACGACATCGGGATCATCGATCTGATGATCGGATTCCCCTTCACCGACAAGACGGCCACCTACGCCGAACGAGTCAAGGGCGTGAAGGACTCCGCCTCCGAAGACCTTTCAATGCCCGCCGGTTTCCTCTTCAAGGAAGCCCCTGATGCGGTGGATGCCTCTGAAGTTGACCCGATCGACATCACCTTCACGGAGATGGACAAGTACGGCATCGACCAGGGCTTGTTTGGTCTGAGCGAGCGCAGCATCGAAGCGGCGGCGCGGTATCCGGGGCGAGTGAACTTCATCACCGAAGTAGACCCCAACGACGTCATGGGTGCAGTGCGCGAAATACAACAGGCGAAGGCCGACCACGACCTCAAGGCAGTCAGTGTGTTCCCGGCCGGGTGTATGCCCCAGGTGCCGGTGAACGACCCCAAGATGTATCCGCTCTACGCCGCGGCGATCGAGCTCGACATTCCGGTCGTCATCAACGGCGGCACCGCGGGTCCTCGACTTCCGAGCGCTTGTCAGCACGTCGAGCTGTTCGACATCGTCTGTTACGACTTCCCCGAACTCAAGCTCGTCATGCGCCATGGCGGCGAGCCCTGGGAGGCGCTGGCAGTAAAGCTCATGCTGAAGTGGCCAAACCTCTATTACATGACCTCCGCGTTTGCGCCGAAGCACTACCCCGAAGCCATCATCAAATACGCCAACACCCGGGGTACCGACAAGATCATGTACGCCGGCTATTGGCCCGCTGGTCTCACGATCGAACGAATCATGGGCGACATGATCGACGTGCCGTTCCGCGATCACGTCTGGTCGAAATTTCTCCGAGAGAACGCCATGCGCGTGTTCAACCTCGACGCATCGTGAGCCCCGCACCGAACGATGCACTCGCCGCCGCGCAAGAGCGCTACGCGGCGGAGCGCGCAAAACGCATCCGCAACCACGGGCTAAGCCAATACGTCGTCCTCGAAGACGAGCACGAAGGCTTCGATCGCGACCCGTGGGCAAACTCACCGCGAGAAGAAGCGCCGGTCTTCGCGGAAACCGATGTCGTCATTCTGGGCGGCGGGTTCTCCGGCATGTTCACCGCGATCGGGTTGGCGAAGCGCGGGGTCACCAACTTCCGGATCATCGAGAAGGGCGCCGACTTCGGCGGCACCTGGTACTGGAATCGTTATCCGGGCTGCCGTTGCGACGTCGAGTCCTACATCTACATGCCGCTGCTCGAGGAGACCGGCTACATGCCGACCGAGCGCTACACCCGGGCCAGCGAGATCTTCGAACACTGCCAGCGCATTGGCCAACAATTCAAGCTCTACCCCCACGCGCTCTTCCAAACGGAAGTCGACACGGCAACGTGGCTCGAGGACGAACACCGTTGGAGAATCATCACCTCTCAGGGCGATGAAATCCGCTGCCGGTTCTTTGTGACTGCCGGCGGAATTCTCAACAAGGCCAAGCTGCCGGCCATCGCTGGAATCGAGCAGTACAAGGGCACCACATTTCACACCGCGAGATGGAACTACGGATATACCGGCGGCGGTCCGACCGAACCGATGACGAACCTGGCCGACAAGCGAGTCGGCATCGTTGGCACTGGCGCCACCGCTGTGCAGCTTGTCCCCGAGCTGGCTCGAGATGCGAAGGAGCTGTTGGTCTTCCAGCGCACGCCTTCACCGATTGCCGCACGCGGAAATGGGCCCACCGATGTCGAGTGGTTCAACTCTCTCGAGCCGGGCTGGCAGCGGGACCGCACCCGCAACTTTACGGCGGCGGTCACGGGCGAACAGCCCGAGGTGAATCTCGTCGAAGACGCGTGGACCGACGTCATGTGGGACAACACGCAACGCCCGGCGGCGTCACCCGAAGACCAACGAGCGCTCGACCAGCTCGACTTCGATGTGATGCAACGGCTCCGCGACCGAGTCGATGCCGAAGTCAACGATCCGGCGACGGCCGAGAGCCTGAAGCCCTGGTACGCCAAATACTGCAAGCGCGTCTGCTTCCACGACGACTACCTGGCCACGTTCAACGAGCCCAACGTCCACCTGATCGACACCGATGGTGTTGGTGTCACCGAGATCGGGAGACAGGGGCCAATCGTGGGTGACACCGAATATCCCGTCGACGTGCTGATCTTCGCCTCCGGCTTTGAGGTAACGACCGGACTGGTTCGCCGGCTCGGATTCGACCCCGTCGGTCGCGACGGCCTGGCGCTATCGGAGCGGTGGAGCGACGGCCCTCACACACTGCACGGAATCATGACCGCCGGCTTCCCGAACCTTCTCGTGCTGGGTACTGCCCAGGCCTCCGCCGCATCGAATTTTGTCCACTTCCTCTCGGAATCGAGCGCTCACATCGCCGCGGTAATCGCGCGCTGCCAGGACGACGGCATCATCGAGATCGAGACGAATCCCGACGCCGAAGACGAGTGGCTCTACTTCCTCTGGGGCAAGGCCGGCGAGGCCGGGAGCTACTCCTCCACCTGCACCCCCGGCTACATGAACGCCGAAGGCGAAGCCACCCGCGCGACCGCCCGCAGCGTCGTTCACCCCGGCAACGTTGCGCACTACTCGGTCCTCGTCGCCGACTGGCTCGCCACGCCCGAACTCCCCGGTGTCACCGTCACCAAATAGCCGACCCCAAACCTTGCGTTCTGGGTGAACATAGGCCCCGAACCAGCGACCCGGTTCACCCAGAACGCAAAGTCGCTGTCGCTAAAGCGGTTCGGCGGCACCAGAGCCCGTCCGAACCCTAAGCAGCGGCGATTTCAGTTGACGCCGAAGAAGGCGCGAATTAGGACACAGATTGCTGGGTCCTGCCCTTTGGGCGAGTGACCACCCGGCACCCATTCGACATCGACCGGGCCGGCGATTGACGGAATGTGTTGCGCGAACTCGTCAGGCGCTCCAAACGGATCTCGTTCGCCTGACACGAGCAACGTGGGCACCTTGATCTTGTCGAAGTGGTCTACGCGAAGGTTCTCGGGTTTTCCTGGAGGATGCAGCGGGTAGCTCAAGAGCACGAGCGCAGCGGCGGGCAACCCCTCGGCCACTGCCACCGAGCAGGCCCGACCGCCGAAGCTGCGCCCACCGAACGCGATCTCCTCGGGCTCGACGCCCAGCCGCTCCGCCAGCGCCTCGGCCGCGGCAACGATCTTCTTCACCGCGTTGTTCACGCTGGTGGTCGCCAGCGTGAGTCGTTCAACGGTGATCTCCGGCAGCGCCGCTTCGACCGCGACCAGTGTGGCGTGGTCACGATCGGCGCTCGCGCCGGGGGTCACGATCAGTCCGGCGGGCGGACGAGAAAGTCGCGGCATCGCCCGAAGCTAGCGGGCGAGGACATCAACCCGCGGCGTTGTGGGCTGGTCAACCCGCAGGAACTGGCCTACTGGACTCGAGATCGTTCGCACACCACATCATCGCCGCGCACGCACCACCGACCTGTTTGCGTTCAGACCCACGGAGGTGATCCCATCAGCCGATGGCGGCCACCAATGCCGACTGATCGACGAGCTCGAATACTGGATTGTCCCCGGCCCGAGCGATGGCGCCGGACAGCACCTGCGCGATCGGCGACTTTTGCTTGAGCTGCACAGTGCTCCGGACATCAGCCTCGCCCTTATAGGCAGGCACCGCGTCGTTTGACTGCCACTCGTCGTTCGCGAAGGGAAGCTTCATCAACACGGGGGCGCACCGCTTGACAATGCCTCGATGAACTGAGTCGCTCGCCCGAGATTCGCGCCGATGGCGAGGGCCGCGCTGATGATGCCAGCCGAATAGAACGGCAATATGCGACGGTCGTGAAGATCGCTAATCGGCCCGCGCCAACCCGGCAGCTCTTCGCAGAGAAACCATGCGAGCCGACCGTCCGCCGGGCCCGCAAATGATGCCCCCGCCGAACGAAAGAGTTCACGAGTCCGCCCCTCGGCAGCGATACGAGCGGATGGACGAAAGATCTCGGCAATTCCGCAGCGGCTGGCCTTCACGAACACATCGGTCGCGTCATTCCAATTCGACGGCGGGGAAACAACGTGGCGACGATTGGAAGTCCGCAAGATCTCGCCCATGACGCCCGAGACCGTCCGTCGATCCGACATCGCTGGCTCGCTGGCATTGGTGAGCGAAGACAGACCAGTCGTTCGATGCACATGGAGGCGCAGACGCACGTTGTGTTCAAGCCGAGCGCTGGCCACGAGGTGTTCTTCGGTAATCTCGAAATGGCGCACACCGAGTGCTTCGGCGAAGGAAACCCCCACGATCACATCGGCGTTGCCTGCTCCACCGCAGGTGACAAGGTCGAACTCGCCCAGAAGACCGGCGCCGGCGGCACACGCCGCAATGACCCGAGAGTCCTTACCGTCGGTGATCTCAATAGGAGGTCGAGAGGTCGACGTGTGGAGGGCGTGTTCGAGCGCGGTGACGATTCCGATCCGCACCATCTCGACGGCGTCGTCGAGTGGGAGCCGCTTGGCAGACAAGTCGACCAGAGCCCGCGAAAGGGTCTCGATATATGCCGACCCGTCCTGAAGTCGAACTCTGGAATTCGTCGGGACACCCCTCACACCACTCGATCCACTCCGTGCTCCCGCGACATAACCAATCCACGCAAGGTCGGCCGCGGCCGTGGGGTCAGTCAACGCGTCGACAATTCCAAGCTGCTCGGCGACAGCACCGACCAAGGCGGCGCGATCGCCAATCACTGCCGGGCCGCCCGTCGCCTTTTGTGCGATGTAAAGGGGATGCAACTCGAGCGGATCGGCGGCCACCGTGCCGGTGCCGTCATGGCGGAGGTGAAGACCCGCGTATGCGTCGGCGAGGACACCGCCGACCTCGAGGTGAGATTGGATCGCCGAGCACGGACCAAACTTTGAATGATGCTCGGCACTCAAACGGGGAGTTCCGCTCCACGACATCTTCGAAGGCACCGAGCAGATCCAGCAGCTCGTCATCATCAGACCATCCAGCGAGCGCGGCGTTCCCGTGAGGGGCCACCCAACAGTGGTGGTGTCTCGGGTCCAGAGACAGCTCAGGCGGATCGGGTCGCGAAAGGTGAGGCATCGAGGACAGAGCAGGCCGATCTCGGCCAACGACAACCACGAAACGATGCATTGGACTCAATGGAACCAAGGAAACCTAGCGCCCTACATAGGTCGCCCACCCCTGACGGATAAGCACTGGCGCGCACAATTATTGCCCTTCTGACACCAATATTTTGACCGGCGGGGCCCTCTCACACGACGAGTTTCTGGGCTGGGAGAAGCCTTCTCCCTCTCCGGTACGTGCCTGACTCTCATGGCTTCGCTGATCCGGTTCCGGGCCCACGATTAGGCTCCCGAACGTGTCTCTTGCTGACTTCCGTCGTGAACCGCTGCTCTTCGGGCCCTCACCCATACATCCACTTCCGCGGCTGAGTGCCGCGCTGGGCGGTGAGGTCGAGATTTGGGCCAAACGAGAGGACTGCAATTCGGGAATCGCGTTCGGCGGCAACAAGGTCCGCAAGCTTGAGTACTTGGTTGCTGAGGCGCTCGATACCGGATGCGACACGCTGGTTTCGATCGGCGGTATCCAGTCGAACCACACACGGCAGGTGACGGGTGTCGCGTGCCACCTGGGCCTCAAGGCAGTGACGGTGCAGGAAGGGTGGGTGGACTACAACGACATGAACTACGACAAGGTCGGCAACATCCAGCTCACCCGCATCATGGGCGGTGATGTTCGCGTTGATCCCGCCGGTTTTGATATCGGTATTCGAGACAGCTGGAAACAGGCGCTGGAGTCGGTGGTTCAAGCCGGTGGCAAGCCCTACGCCATCCCGGCCGGAGCATCCGATCATCCGCTCGGCGGTCTCGGATTCGCGAACTGGGCAGTCGAAACCGAAGTCCAAGAAGCGGATCTCGATGTCTTCTTCGATCACATCATCGTGTGCACGGTGACCGGCTCGAGCCACGCCGGAATGATCGCCGGATTCGCCCTGTCCGATCACCCAGACCGAAGGGTCATCGGCATCGATGCGTCGGGGACACTCGGCCAAACCGTCGCTCAGGTCACGCGCATCGCGGCCAACACCGCCGACAAGATCGGACTCGGCCGAGACCTGCGGGACGACGAAACCACCATCGTCGCCGGCTACGAAGGTCCGGCCTACGGCGTGCCCGACGCGGGAACCGTTGAAGCAATCCACCTCACGGCCCGCAGCGAAGGCATGCTCACCGATCCGGTCTACGAAGGAAAGTCGATGGCCGGTCTGATCGGAATGATCCGATCCGGTGAGATCCCGCCCGGGTCCCGAGTGCTGTATTGCCACCTCGGCGGCCAACCCGCTCTCCCCGCCTACGCCGGCTTTCCTGGCCTCGGGTCACCAGAACGAGACCTCTCGCACTAGCTCAGGGTGCTGCTCCCGCAGCCCGATCTGCCAACCGCTCGGCGACAACCACCGTCAGATCGAGGCGATTCGTTCGCTCTCTCTTTAGAGGCTGTCGGCGATGGCACCATCGATCGATGGCATCGACACCCTCACGAACGTCTGCCGCTGAGCGACTGCCTGCTACCAGTCGGTCGGGCGGTAGTCCTTCAAGAACTGGCCCCACACGTGGGTGCTCGTGTTAATGCCATCGATGATCGGGTCCACGATTCGCGCTGCTCCGTCGACGATGTCGAGCGGCGGGTGGAAACGATGCTCGGCTCGTTTCTCATTCGCCTTCTCAAGTGGATCTTCGTCAGACACCCAGCCAGTGTCCACGGCGTTCATGTGGATCCCGACCGTCTGATAGTCGGCGGCCGAGGTGCGGGTCATCATATTGAGCGCCGCCTTCGCCATATTCGTGTGCGGGTGGCGAGTGGTCTTGAACCGTCGATAGAACTGGCCTTCAACCGCAGACACGTTGACCACGTGTTTGTGGGCGCCCGGCGTGGCCTCCATGAGCGGCCGCAGTCGCGCGTTGATCACGAACGGAGCAACTACATTCACCAGCTGCGTCTCGAGAAGCTCGACCGACGACACCTCGTGCAGGAGCAACCGCCACGAGTTTCGGTCGCGGAGATCCACCTGCTGAAGGTCCTGATCAAGTCGTCCTTCGGGAAAGAGGCCGGACTGAGCCTCGGCTGACGGAGCCTGTTCCTCTGGCAACAGTGGCACCTGCGACATCTCGGCCGCTTGGCTCAATCCCGGTGCCGATTCTGTGATCTCGTCGTCTCGCGTCAGCGCAACGCCTGATGCCTCGGCTGGCAGCATGTCGTAGCCGCGGAGCCCTTCGTAGGCGCCCACCAGGCGAAGGACATCGGGGGCAAGCGTGTCGAGTGCGGCGGACTCCCCCGCCATCATGTGGCGGTAGAAGTCGGGTGGCCGACGGACGGTCTGACACGCGTTGTTGACGATGAAGTCCAGACGGTCGCGAGTACTGAGGA
>Ga0115000_10000622_pt1 | contig 32436 bp, 29 predicted proteins | sample ArcticOcean_MG_C_6_FD_89690 | JGI IMG/M metagenome (GOLD analysis project Ga0115000, IMG submission 89690) | Marine microbial communities from western Arctic Ocean - ArcticOcean_MG_CB8_128 | ecosystem: Environmental > Aquatic > Marine > Oceanic | place: Arctic Ocean: Canada Basin | collected...
ATTTGCATACGGTGGCCTCAGAGGCCAATTGACGGGCTAGTACGAATGCATCTTCAAACTGTAGGTCGTCTCGTTGAGGCGAGAACGTCGCTCAGTATGTTTCGGATCTCGCCCCTTATGGCCAAATCGATCTCTTGTTCGCTTTTCGCAAGGTATCTCGACGAATGCTTGAACGACGCGTTCGCAAGTCTCTCGGGAACGATTTCCAGGCGCATACCTTATTGCCCGAAGACCTTATTGGACTTAAGCTACAGGCGATGGTTAACGATCCTAGTCGAGAACCCCAGGAGCTGGTCGACATTTCGTCTCTCCTAAACGCTCGCAAGCGCAAAAACCAAGCCATTGACTGGGATTTACTGGAAGAGTATTTTGCCCTTTTCAGTCGCCAGAAACAACTCGATCAACTAAAGCAAACTCATGGCTAGATTAAGCGAACAGGAAAAGCAGGAACTTCTTGAAGACGCCCACTCATCCAAACGGCGCCGGGAGTTTGCCGCCCTTCGAAATCAAACCGAAGAAATACGGCTGTCTCCCGAGGACTACATTCAGTTTCTCAACGAAGCCCAACCCTTTATGCTCGAAAAAGCTACGCCGCGTAAACCGATCCAAGGCAGCACTTTTCTGATTTAGAAGAAAAGGTCGCCAGGGGGAAATTCGCAGTAATCGATTTGGGGGGATTGAACCACTGTCGCGGCTGGCTCAGGAGATCCAATCCCGACCTTTAGAAAGCGTTCTCTTCGATTAGGCCGGTCCGTGTCTGCCAGAGCTTGGCGTAGTCGCCGTTTTGTTGGATAAGCTTTTCGTGCGATCCTTTTTCGATGATTCGGCCCTGCCCCAACAAAACATTTTGATCGGCCTGTCCCTATTTATACGTTTCCTCGTAGCTATAGGGTAAGAAGGACGGGGTGGACTTTCATGATCTAAGGTTTTAATTTCCAGGGCTTGCGAAGCAAGATTCGTTTGCCGGTTCCGCTTACTCCTTTTGGAGCCGCGGCCTCATGCGGTGACGCAAACAGGTAGTTAAGGCTTGCTCAGCGTGCTCTGTGCCGCGATGAAAGATTACTATCTTGCTACACCCTAAAGTGATCGATCTCGCTGCGATTCGTTCGCCTACTGTTATCGGTCATATTATCGGAGGGATTTTCGCCGATGCTGGCAACAACGGAAACACTGGAGCTTCCGGTAGGGTTTTCGAAGTGACTCTTATTCCAGCTGCCAACGAAGCTCCCCTTTCGATTACGAAGTCCGAAAGCCTCAAGCTTAATTGGAAACCGACTAACGGTTTTTCCGATCTGATCGAGTATTCCGAGGATTTCCAAACGTGGCATGAACTGACAAACGGTTTATCAAATACCGAAAGTTGGCCAATTTCCGGTATCGAAAGCCCACGCTTCTATCGCAGACTTTCGGTCAAGCCGACAAGTCCGTAGAATATAAACTCTAGAATTCCTTGAGGCGCACCTCGCTGGGACCCTTAGAATCCCTGATTACCTTTTACGCGTAAACTTGCTTTAGTAGCCTTGTCGGCCAACACCGATTTCGTGTGCGTCCCTTTGTATTCATTATCAGTGATCGATACGTTGCGGCAATTCGTGAAATCAAATAGGTGAGCATTCGGACGTAGCGGTTCTCCAGTATGCGTCTGAGTGATCGTGTTGCCTTTGATAATAAGCCCATCGACTCTGTCGGCCCACACGATTCGATTATCGAAGGTATTGATCGTATTGTTCACGAAACGAATATTTCGGTCGTACAACGCATCTTGATCAAACCCAGCACCTAATCGCGGCGTGATCCACATCACTGCTTGCTCCACACCACTGTAGACGCAGTGCTCGAAGCGATTATTTTGAACGAGCACATCCTTCACCCCACCTGACTCAAACCAGAAAAACGACTCTCCACGAAAGAATATGGACGACATCATAGACGAAAGATCGTTGTCCTCGATCACGATCTTTCCAGGTGTCTTCAGCACGATATTGCGCGCTCGGTGATTTCGAATCACGCAACCGCGAATTGTGAAATCCGGATTCCACGTCTTGTTTTCAAGCAGGTCTCCTTTCGTTAACTTCTTCGGAAGCGGATTTTTAAACGTCAACACGCTGAAGCGATCGTTGATGACCGATACAGACACCACTTCATTGACCGTCGCCCGCTCCGGACTCGGCTGGTGGACGAACCAAATCTCATCACCCGATCCAGCAAACTCGAAACCCATTTGCTCAGAATGCTTGAGACCGACTCGAACGGTTCGTTCGCCAATAATCTTGTCAACTTCAACATACGTCCCATGAACATTCGTTCCATCACCAAGCATGTTTTCAAACCGGCAATTCTCGATTAACACATCTCCCCGGCAATTGCAGAAGTGAGTCGCGTCGGCCGTCGATGAAATAACCCTCGGCGTACCAGGCCGGAGATAAATACCGCTATTCGAAATCGTGATATCCTCAGAACGCTCAAACAGAAAACCCATCCCCAATGCATGATGAATCACGATGTTTTCAAATCGAATATCTCGGCACGACTTCGCCTCGAAAGCCGGCGCGTATCGATCGTGTTCGCGATCGCCTTTCGAACTCAGGATCGAACCTACCGGCGGATAGTATTTCAACGGCTCGTGAAACCTTAGAATGCCATTCGCACGCTCTTCGACCCAACGTGGGTGGCTCTCGGTTTCCCAAGCTCCGTGCATGATTCGCTTGATTATCGGATCGAACGGAAGCGTGCTTCCCAACGCGGTGTAACTAAACCCATCGATGTTCGGAAATTTCAATTGCCCTTTACTTACCATCCAGGAAAAGCCCTCCGTAAACGGCTTTAGATCCCGCCACCCTTCTTCGGAATTTGTCGCGACTACCTCGCCCTGGAAGATAAACGGAATGTCCCAATCGATGGTCAGGTTACTAACCGTCACTTTATCGCAATCTTCAAAACGAAACGGTGCGATCTGACCGTGAAAGATAAATTCCGATCCGTTGCCTTCGATTTCAATCGAATCGAATCCCTCCAACGGAAAAGCGATTTTCTTCAATCCATTACCATGATTCGTAATGTAGCAGTATTGCTCCGCTGCATAGTCCGGTCGGAACGAATACGTACCCTTCGAGAACACAACTTTCACATCCGAATCAGAAGCGCCTTCCAATGCCGCTCTAATAATCGGCGTCATATCCGCGCCCTCCACCGGATCGATCGCTATCACCTGTTTCGCCTCCGCTCCAATTGAGGCTAAAAGCAACCACACAATAATCAGCCCAATTTTTCTCTTTTTCAATCCCATAGCAATTCAACGTTTCAATAGGTTCTAAACACAATCAATCAACTCAAGCCGTCACGACCTATCGCCTATCGTTCCCGAGCTTTTACCCGCAAGAAAGGCGTCGAGGCGTCAATTTCGTCAATAGGCAATGCCACTTCGATTTGTTCAGCTCCATCGGAGAGCATGCGAACCGAGTTTGATTCGGATTCCAATAAAATCCAATTAACGAGATCTTCGCTCGCTTCAATTTGGTATTCAGAAAACGGAGTCGCATTAAAGCGTAGCCTCAACAAGCCCCCATCTTTACTAGACTCGAAAACGCTATGGTCATGGGCGTCATTCGGATCAGTTCTCCCAACATACTCAAGTCTATTGCTCTCTCCATCGCCATCGGCGTCAAAGTTCTTGGTTGCTTCCGCCGCATTCGGATCTACAAAATTCTAGGCCTGCCATTCTTCAAACGAAAGGTAGCCAGGCAAATACTCGTTTATCCAGCGTTGGATCAATTCTTCACCTTCCATATCTCTCTCAAATGTCGCCAGCGGAGGCATGCGCCCCAAAGTGCTTGTACCTGTCATATTCAGCCACAATGCCGATAAATCGTGCGAACCACGAGTTACCAATTTAACAAGCGAGTCTTCGTATTCAAGATTAACACCCCCATCAATCAACCCTGTAAAATCTAAAGCTCGATTTGGGCGAGCATCGAATGGATTCGCCTCGAGACCTCCACTAGGAGAGTGGCAATACGAGCAGTTCACCGCCAAATAAGAACGCGCCTGATGATCAAGGCTGTACGAGTCGTCACCCGCACTCGAATAACGAGGCAATACCTCGGGCGTTTCGATCTCTGTATCGAGAATCCCAATATCGCCTAGGTACTCGATGAAGTTAACCATCTCCCCCTCTATTTCTTGATCACGATTGAGCTGACGAGTATTGAAACTCAAAGCCATCCCGCCAGCGAAAACGTGGCATTGAATACATTCATCTCGACTCGGTATCGACCACTGCTGTTCGCGAGCAACACCGTCGTCAACAATATCATAAACAAGAGGCACAGACTCCTCTCCAACCAACGTGGCATCCGTACCCTCATCATTCCAAATGTAGCTCACCCCATACACGCCAAACGAAATCTTAACGAGAAGCCGCGTTTCGATTCTTCGCCGAGATTCAGGATTGCCGCGTTCCAACTCCAAATCAAAATGCTTAACCCAGACCGAACCAGTCGGAAAACGCCAATCCCGATCCAAAGAATAGACCACTTGCTCATCATTAGGAATGTATACCCAACGCGACTTGATCGCGTTGTCGGACCAAAACGGAAGATTTGGTTCATAGGGGAGAATTCCTGCCTCGGGCTCGAGCGTTTGCAGATCTTTGAAAATACCCGTTTCACTCAGCAATTGCGGTAGTTCATCAATATTCAAAGGCACATTAAGACTCGTATTCACCTCCCTCTGAGCATGGGCAACAAGGGGCAAAAGCACAACCGAACAGAGTGCCATTCGCACGATCGTAGATCCACGTGCAGTCATAGGCCAATTGCAAAAGACATGTCTCACGATCAAGTCTAGTTTTTTATAGCGCACTTTAAACAAGCAATCACTCAAGGCGGATTTACACCCAAGGCAAGTAGGTTTCGTTACTTCCCATTCGTTAAGAATGACTCCGAAGGCTTCTAGATTAAAATCAACCTTGCTGAAAAATCTTCGCGCGATTGAATCAATTTTTAAGCATTCTCCCCCCTCCTTCGTCCACATACTCCAAATACCAAGCTTACATGAGCATTCGTAAACAGCACCCCTCGCTCTGCCAATCGATCGATGTTCGGAATAATCGCTTGCGGATGCCCTTCCAAAACGCCCACCCAGTCATTCAAATCATCGATAGCAATGAACAACACATTCGGAGCGTTTGATTCTTGAGCCGAAAGCGTGGCAACTTCCGACAAAGTCGGCAGCATATCCCAAAAAGCGATCACCTCATCGCTCGTTTCACCAGCCGGAATTCTACCATTCCAGCGAACGATAAACGGCACTCGAATACCTCCTTCATACAAACTTCGCTTTGCGCCGCGCAGAGGGCCATTGCTATTGAGTTCCTCGCTCGACCCGCCTTCAAAGGGGCCTTGGTCACTGGTAAAGATGATCATAGTATTCTCGCTCAGCCACAGCGTCTCAATCAAATCCACAATGAGTCCTACATCACGATCGAGTCGACTGACCATTGCCGCGTATTTCTTCGCGGCTAAACTCCACGGCTTATCCGCATACTCGCCCAAAGAGGGCACACTCAATCGATCGGGGTCCTCGCTCTTATTCGAAAAATGCGGAACCGTATAAGCCGCATAGAAAAAGAAAGGAGCCTCCGCTGATTCCTCAATAAACTCCAATGCGCGGTCCGTCATCACGTCGTGACTATAAACGCTTCGCGATTGACTATTGCCTGGATACACAGCCCTACCACCTTCCGCTTCGCTATCATCCAAGTATTCCGGGAAATAGTAATGAGCGTGATCCTGATTCTGATAGCCAAACCACATATCGAATCCTTGCTTCGTCGCATCGCCTTCCGTGCCCGGATTCCCTAAACTCCACTTCCCGATCTCGCCACAGCGATAGCCCGACGACTTCAGAACTTCCGCAATCGTAACGTCACCATCCTTCAAATACGTATTATAGTGAGGCACATTATCGCGGGCCGGCATATGTCCATTGTGCAACCCCGTCATCAGCACGCTTCATGAAGACGTGCAGACGGGCCCACCCGCGTACGCCTGTTTAAACCGTATACCGCCACGAGCCAAGGCATCGATATTGGGCGTTTGAATCTTAGCCTGCCCATAGCAGCCCAGATCGCCATAGCCCAAATCATCCGCCATGATCAGTACGATATTAGGCCGCTCTCCAAATCCGAGCACCATAAGAACGGAACACGCGTAAATCGCCCAAATGCTAGGAGCGATCCCGCTAAGTGTGGACCGCGATTGTCCCAAAACCCTCATCGCTTCACCAGTCCCTCAAGCTGAACCTCCAAATCCGGCAAGAACCGACCGTAACTGGATTGCCCTACCACATTGATCATTTCATGATGATCCTTTTCATGATCGTACAATTCTTTAGCCAACACCGACCCTGTCTCGAAATCGCACCATTCCGTATAGCGAAAACGATCTGTCCGAATCGAGTAGCCCATCGCCTCCGGCATCTTTCCCTTTGGGTAATTAGGCCTCGGCGTTTGCGTCAAAACAGCCGACTTGAAATCCGATTTAGGATTTTCCAATAGCGAAACGAACGATCGCCCCTCCAGTTGATGCGGCGCCTCCAATCCGCAAAGCTCCAACAAGGTAGGATACAAATCCAACAGTTCCACAAGAGCTCCGGCGCGTTGACCCTCCCGATGCTCAGGAGTCACCACAATCATTGGCACCGCCGCATCCAACTCGAAGGCCGTAGTCTTTTGCGTCAAACCATGCTCTCCCAAGTGCAAACCATGGTCCGACCAAAATACGATAATCGTATCGTCCCTAAGCCCCAATGCATCCAGCTCAGCCAGCACCTTCCCGATCTGCGTATCCAGATAACTAATCGCAGCCATGTGACCATGATGCATCTCTCTAAGCTCATCCGGTTTGGATCGCCCATCGTAGCGCGAACTTGTCAAAGCGATCTCCGGCACATTCATCGGAGGCTCCAAATTGTCGGGAACCGGAACTGCCGCTCTATCATACATATCCCAATACTTCTTCGGAGCATTAAACGGCGTATGCGGCTTCCAAAATCCAACCGCCAAGAAAAACGGTTGCTCGCGATCCTTCAACGTTTGCAACGCCTCAACTGCCTTCTTCGCCACACGTCCATCATAATAAGCGTCGTCCGGCACATCGCGACACTCGGTCCCTCCTGCGCCCGAAGCCAAGTTCGGAGGCGTTTCGCCAGCAACTTGCGCATCGTCATTCCCATGCGAAGCGTAATGCAAAAACTCCGGTTCGCTCCAGGACACGCGATCGCCCTTCCAATCATCCTGCCTCCAGTTATGAAAGATTTTTCCCACGCACTGAGAGTAATAGCCGTTCTTTTTGAAGAGCTGCGGCAGCGTCACGACCTCCGGTTTGTTCTCTCTGAAGTGCGTGTACAAATCCCAAACTCTCAACGCATCCGGACGCAATCCCGTCAACAACGACGCCCGCGAAGGATTGCAAACCGTCTGCTGACAATAGGCCCGCTCGAACAACGTCCCCTCCTCGGCCAAGCGATCGATATTCGGCGAGAGCACATGCTCGCTCCCGTAGCAGCCCAGCTCCACCCGCAGATCGTCGACCGCGATGAACAATACATTCGGACTCCGCTCCGCCTTGGAAAACGGCGTTGCCCAAGCCCAAAGTAAAGCTCCCAGGGCGAAGAAGAATCGAATGACGCAATTAAATAATGCCATTAGGTCTCTACAATAGGACTCATCATCACTAGGGCAACTCTATTTCTTTCGTGAATCGATTGGTTGTTGATGCAACATCAAATTGCCCCTAGCAAAAGTATCATGAAATCTCGTTTCGAAAATCAAGTCGCTGTTATAACTGGAGGAGCGAACGGCCTCGGAAAAGCCATTGGAATGCGTATCGCCAGCGAAGGCGGGCGAATCGTCATCTTCGATCGCGTTGAAGACGACTGTCGCAGCGCCGTCGAGGAATTCACCAGCAACGGTTATCATGCCTCTTTCGAATGCGTCGATGTATCCAAAGAACCGGACATTGAATCCGCGATGAAGGCGACGAAGAACCAGTTCGGAAAAATCGACATCGTTGTAAACTGCGCAGGAGTCGTTGGGCCGACCTCGGTACGCGCAGCAGACGTCGATATCGACGCGTTCGATCAAACTATCGCAGTCAACCTGCGCGGATCTTTCCTCATATTAAAACATGCATTACGCATGATGGAGGACAAAAACTACGGACGTATACTCCTTATCGCCTCGATCGCAGGCAAAGAAGGCAATGCAGGCATGTGCTCCTACTCAGCATCCAAGGCTGGCGTCATCGGACTTGTAAAATCAGTCGGCAAGGAATACGCCGAGACCGGTATCACTGTCAACGCCCTGGCCCCAGCGGTCGTAAAAACCGCCATGACCGATAGCATGCTCCCGGATCAGGTAAAGTACATGACCAACAAAATCCCCATGCAACGCCTCTGCACTCTCGAAGAAGTCGCTTCGGCAGCCGCATGGATCGTATCGCCCGAAGCCAGTTTTAATACCGCCTACACCTTCGACCTAAGCGGAGGCCGAGCAACCTACTAGCCTCCCCCCCTTCATTCTTCATAATTCATCATTCATCATTTAAGTGCCCCACCCCCTAGACGAACTAAACGTTAGCGATCATCCTTTATCCCAATCGGAAAAGGATTTTATGGATACAAATGGGTACCTCTCACTTGGACAGTTGCTTTCGCCAGGTCTGCTTAACGCGCTACGAAAACGTATTGATGAATTAACTAACCAAGAAGGCGACAATGGCGGCAGCGAACTATACGATTCGAAGCACATTCGGCACCCCAAAGAAACCGGGGTTCATCGATTGGCCAACCTAGCCAACAAGGGGTCCATCTTTGACACCCTCTACACGCACCCAAAACTGTTAGCCACAGTGCGTCACACTCTTGGAACTGAATTTAAATTGTCGTCCTTGAATTTTCGTGCCGCGAAACCCAATCGAGGACTGCAAAAACTGCATGTTGACTGGCACGAGGCTGTGAGCCCCGGCCCGTATCGGGTTTGCAACTCCATCTGGCTGCTGGACGATTTCTCAGTCGCCAACGGAGCTACGCGCCTGGTCCCCAGAACCCATCTCTGCGGAAAAATGCCTGATGAAGAAATGGAAGATCCGCTTCAACCCCATCCCAACGAAATCATACTGGAAGCTCCTGCGGGCACAGTAGTGATTTTTAATTCTCATGTCTGGCACGGCGGAACGACAAATCGGACGAAACAGCCCCGACGAGCGATTCACAGCTACTTCTGCCGCAGAGACGAACCGCAACAAACGCCACAACAAAAATTCATCCAACAAGACACCCTCGATCGAATTCCGAACGCAGCCCGTTGGCTGTTGAATGTGTAGGGCATAAAGAAGGATCGGATGGGCTCACGGGGATTCCGCCCCGCAAGCCTTCCCCAGCACCGGACATGCGGTTTTCCGCATCCGGCGGTTGAACCCATCACAGGTCATCTGCTTATGCAGACCCCTGCGCGTTGAGCCAAGGCACGATTTCGTCGAAGCCGTAGGCTTTCATTTACTCTAAAACTATACGTTCGGCGCCTAGACTTCTGGATTCGCTGGTCCGGACGGAGCTGACGTCGACGGTTTGGTAGTCGAGTTCTCGCTGCTCGGATTCCCGGCCGCTCTCTGCCTGGCCGCTGGCGGTTCAGCGACCCGCCCTACAATTTGCAGGAAAACAGATATCAGAGGACAGAAATAATCGAGCCCGATCAATCAACGCTGTTTCCAATAGAAGATAGCTGTAACGCCGCAAACGACCCACGACACTCCCGCCACTAAAGCGTAAAACACCGCGATTAAAAGCGGCAGCATATCCACAAGTTGACTTCGCCTAGACTCGGGATAAAGCGATAGCAGGTCGGACAAAGGCGGCTGCATAAGAGCTAGAGACAGCGCATCAGCGTCAAGAATCATGACTTGGTAGGCGAAATACAGGCTGAGGCTAGCCGCCAATCCAAGCTGATTTAGCGCCATCCACCGTACCGCATCGCCTTGATTTCCTATCAATGCCCGTTTTCTCAGAACAAGCTCAACGATTCCATGAAATGCAGCAGCGAGCGAGACCGCGGCCCCGGCCCAAGCCCCAAACGCCAGTGACGCCAACAGCGAAAGCCCTCCTACAATAACCAAACTCCAGCCGTTGATCGCCGACAAAGTCCGAAACAGCTTCCCGAAACTGCTCATTTCCGATTCCAATCCGTTTCTATTTCCACCGAGTCAATCCAAAGAAGTTGCTGCATACCCAAAACCTCTGACGTTTCTTTCATTTCCTGTAAACGAGAGAATATGAACTCTGAAAATTGAAACCATCTATCAAATACTTTTAAAAGGCCGATTGATCTGTCGAGTTGCCTCCCATTCCTCCGATTCATTATCCAGACCGAAACTACCAACTTTCAACTAGTCAATGATACCTATAACGCCTACTGATCTTAAACTTGCCGCAAACGACTTGCCGCCATCCCCACAAGTATTCGGAAAACTCGGTAAATTGCTCCGAGACCCGTTCACTGGGCTCAATGACATTACCGACCTGGTCAACACCGACGCTAAAACCTTTCTAGCTTCTAAGAATATTCACGTCCCATGCAAAGGAATTTCTAGTCGCGACCCTTAGATTCCTCGCCCCGCTGCTCCACGAAGGCGCTCACGATCTCAGCCGTCAAAGCCATCAAATCCAATCCCTCGATAGACGAAATTGCTCGTGGGCGACCATTGAAACCAAACGCTACATTCAAGAATCCAACCAAAACCAAACCCATCGAAATCGCCATATTGCCTCGCGTCATTTGCACCCACAATCCCAATACGAATATGAGAACGCCTAGCGTAATGTAAACCGACTGCATGATAGGCGGAAACGTTTTCACTTTCAAAGCGCCGATATCATCCGCCGTAATCATCGTACCCTTCTGTCCGATACGCCGTTCACACAATTCCTTGCCAGCCTGGATTACCCGTTTTTCGATAAACGTCTTGCTCATACCCGCAATCAAACGCCAAAGCAGGCTAAGTCAACTCGTCCCTTGAAAACGGCCCCAAACGGTCGCCAAGGGAGTGAGTAGCCTCCAATAATTTGCAGGAGCGGTCCACCGGACTCCATTCACTCAATCGGAGCTGGCTCGTAGTCGGAAGGATTCACCCAGCCTGTCTTTTTCGGAGTAAACTCTCCTTTCATGAAACGCTCGTAGAAATTCCATCCATGCTCTTGCGAGAAACCATAATTATCAAACACGTCTCCGTTTCCAAGAATGCGCGGATCCTTCTGCTCTTTCAGAGTGTCCTCCATCCGGGTTTTCATCTGACGCTTCAAGTCGCTCAACCGCTCGTCATTCGCCAAATTATTCAAGCACTCCGGATCGTTCGCTATATTGAAAAACTCTTCATCCGTCGTTCGTTTTCCAAACGACAGCTGCCAATAGGAAGCATCTTTGCCTGAACGATACAATTCCAAGATCTGCGTTTTTGTAGGCGATCCGTCGACATCGAGATACCCGAGCTCCGGGTTGCCCGCAGGCCAGAGATCGATCTTGTAGTTATGAAGGTACAGAAAATCTTTGCCAACGATTCCGCGAATAGGAAACCCTTGATTGCCTGGTCGACTGTAGTCGTGACGCTCCTTCCCGATCATCACGTAGTCTCGCTTCGGATTCACTTGACCGCCTTTCGTCGAATTGAAGATGTCCGACAGGCTCCTCCCCGGCGAATCCGACATCCCCGAATCCGAAAAACGAATACCTGCTACATCGATAAACGTCGGAGCCAAATCGATAAAACTAACCATATCTTCAACGACGCGCCCCGGATTACGAATCCCCGCTGGCCACATCATAGCGAGTGGCATGTGATTCGAATACTCGTATTCCTGGGCCTTCCCGCGCGGAAACGGCATACCATTGTCGGAAGTCATCACGACAAGCGTGTTTCCCAACAAACCGCGTTCTTCGAGCGATGCGATCATACGCCCTAAATGGCGATCCGCATGCTCGATCTCCAAACCATAATCGAGCATGTCATTGCGAACCACTTCATTGTCAGGCCAAAAGCCTGGAACCTCGTCAATGTCATCGATGCTCTTGCCACCCAACTTCTGCCCACTTCCGTATTCATAACGTCGATGCGGCTCTTTGGCTCCATACCAAAAGAACCAAGCTTCGTCCACGTCGATCTCTTTCAGAAAAACATCGAAGTTGCCCGCATAGTCCTCACCAGACATCCCATTCGCAGGCCGCTTTTCAAGTTGCTCGCTCTGATACGGTTTTGCTATCAGCTCACGCGGCGATCCATCTACATGAGCTGCTGTCCCTGGGCCCCAACCTTTACCGGTTTTACCTGCCTGATAACCATTATCTCGAAGGACTTCAGGAAAGGTTTTAAATTTCGTAGGAAATTTCACCACATGATTCGCCGCTTCCTCCAGTTGCCAGGAATTGCGCCCAGTGAGAATGCTCGAACGAGACGGAGCGCATTTAGCATTTGGCGTATAAGCGTTTTGAAAAAGGATGCCCTCTTCCGCCAGGCGATCGAAAGCCGGCGTATTCGTCCATTCGCACCCATAAGCGCTCATATGCATGTAGGACGCATCGTCCATGATGCAGAACAAGATATTCGGGCGTTCTTTGTCCGCTGCATTCAATGCGGTGAGAAAGACCAAGGCGAAAAACAGGGGTAAAACACGAGCGATCATCACTCCATTTCGTCATTCGATCTCTCCATTGCAACAGGGAAATCCCCCTATCGGCATAGTCTTCGTCATCTAGGAGGCCCCAATCTAGACATTCTAATGGTAGCGGCCGATCTCCGAGCAGCCATCTTCTTGTTCAACAATGGCCGCTCGGAGATCGGCCGCTACTTATTTCGCTTCTTGAACGAAAGCTCGTGTCGGTCGACCACTCGCACACGTACATCGCTCCATTCCCATCGAAAACAAAACTCGCTGGCTCCTGAACCATCGGCTCGCTCGCGACCAGCTCCAGGTGAAAGCCATCAGGAACCTCTATCGTCTTCATCGACTCCTCCGGACTCAAAGCCGGAATTCGTTCGGCGGCGAAAGCGCTAGCCGACGCCAAGCCGACTAAAAAATAGGTTAGGGGAAAACGAGAAAACGTATTCATAAACAACAAGGGGTAAGTTCGATAAGGAAACAAATATTCCAGTTTTAAAGGATAGCACAAGCCCGATTCCCAGAATCTGAAGGCGTGCTCAAAAGTCAAAAAGGCCAATAACCGAGCCCGGAGGTCTCGATCCACCCATCAACCTCGGAAGGTGGCGCGAGACGTCCCGGCTCGCGGTATTGAGCAACAAAATCAAATTCTCAGATATTAGAGAGTGTTTAATAAGTCCAATTGCTTCGAGCAGATAAACTGTAGGGCGGGTCGCTGACCCGCCTATTAGGATGAAATGTCGCCTCAGCGAGACGACCTACAAAAGGAATTTACCGTATTGGGTTTCAATTGTGATGTTCTTTCCGACTCATTAAACAGTCTCTTAGATCGTTCACCTGAATCGAAACGAATACAGATCCGCATCGCTCATCGCAATTCGCATCCTGATCGCTCGCCCCGCGAGAACTGAGACATCGGAACCGCCTTTCCATTTCACAACCCACTCAATCTCATTTCCGAAAATCGGGGTACACTGCTCCAATGAAAATCCAGGAATTGGTTTTCCCTCCAAATCCTGCAACTCGACTCTCAATTCTCCCGCAGCGGAACTTTCGTAGTTGATTTCCAATTCCTTACCTTCGAAACGAAAGGGTTTCGAAAGCAACTCTCCGCCTTCATACGATGCGTGAACCGAAACAAACCCATCCAGTCTCAGCGAATAGCGATCTAGGTGAGCCGAGGGCTGCGCGTAGTGCGACATCCGATAAATATACAGTTTCCGTCCATCGCCTTCCGCTAATCCAAGAGCAGGCGTATTATCGCGAGCAACCCAATCCAATGGCGTATCCCCCGGGCGAATAAACGCTTCCATAAACGAACGATCATAATGCTTGCCACCGCGAGTGCTCATGAAAATCGAATCACTAGAAGCGATCGCGTATTTGGGATTGTCCACCAGTCCGCTCGAAACGCTTTCATCCAAAGCTGCCTTCTTGGGGAAAAAGCGCTTTGCCAAAGCAAGATAGATATGAGGCGCTCGAAAGTACGGCTGCGTACCATTCGTATACAAATGCTCCATCGGCGTATCGCCGAAATCCATCGCCACCGGATCCGTCCAATTTAGGAAATCTTGCGAGGTCGTTCGACTGATCGTGCGAAACCCATTAAACCCCTCTCCCGTCCACGTTCGAAAATAACACACGTACTGCCCCTCGCTAGCCGACCAGAACGCCACGTTATGCGAATCGAATAATCCTTGGGTAAAAATGAACTCCTCACGCCACAGCTTCCAATGTATTCCATCAGGCGATACGAAAGCCGCTAATCCTTTACCCTCAACACCGGTTATCGCTTTAAACCGGCGTTCAGCCGGAACCCCGGGTCGCGTATCCAACATCGGACTGAAACTGCGCGAGTATTTGTCGTGGATAGCCAAAACGACGTTGTTTTCCTTTGTACCATTAACCTCGAAAATCCCCAAATTGGGTTTCGTCCAACTCACCCCATCAGTCGACTCTGCGTAACACGTTACCGCCACCGTGCCTTCTTCCACATTCGGCAAACCTCGATAGTACATCCGATACAAATCGCCATCCTTAATGATCGTCGGATAAGCCGAGAAACGTCCTTCCCAAGGTTTGTCGAACGCAAACGCTGGGCCCTCCCGCAAGGGCTCATGGAGTCGCAACCCAAGCCCATCCAGCGATTCGATCAGAAAATCATCCACAAAGAGTTCCCGTCGATTTTTCAAATCGAGGATAGAATCCTCGGCAATCAAAGCAGTAGAGACCAACGACAGAATCACCGAAGTCAGAAGGGTATTTGTAAAATAACTCATAGAAGATTAATGCCTAATCCCTCCCAAGTCCCCCGGCAACGTTTTCCTTGTTTTACCATACAGTCGATTTGAAATTTCAAACGATTGTTTGAATCTAAATTTTTGCCCGAAACGTATTAGTTAGCAGACTAAAAACGAATCGTAGATCGATTCGAAAACGAAAAGGAGGAAAAATGAAATATCAAAAATTACGGGAATACATCCCGATAAGAAACCTGATCGCTTGCCTCGCAACCGCCATGGTCGCTTTGCCAATCGCGCTATCAGCATCGCCTAAAAAGAACGTAGCCGAAACGAGCCTTATCGTTAACATTGACGATTTTCGCGCATCATTGAACCTAGACGCCGAATGGATACGAGAAGACTTGCTTGAGCGAGCATTCTACGATGCCGCCCGCCATCAAAAACTAGATGGATTCAACCTTCGCTACAATGACGAAGGCAACAAAGACTCACGAGACTACCTCAATCTCAACATACTCCATTGGAGACGCAGCTTTGCCAATATGTACGAGATCACGGTTTCTGCGACCTACTACAATGCCGAAATACTTCTTCACGACTAGAATTTAAAACGATCCGTATCCTATTTTCAAACACGAATCTCTTATCGAAAGAATACTCTCTTCCGGCTGTCCAGCACCCTACACTAAATCGCAAGCATCGGTTGGCATCCAGTGGGCGTCTTTGCCATCCCACTTCACATTGCAGCCAATCGGGTTCGTTTCGGAAATGCTAATTGACTGACCGTTTGTCGCTTCTTCGAGAACCCGTTCGAGATCATTGACGGTCAAGGCGCTACCGTCGCGCGGCGTATCGATACCGCGTCCCGTGTAGATGAGCTTTCGTTCCTTGTCGAAAACGTAGAAATGAGGCGTGCGCAATGCCCCGTAGGCCAAGGCAACTTCCTGCGATTCGTCGCGCAAGTAAGTCCATGGAAAGCCGTACTCTTCCATTCGCGTAACCATGTGAGGAAAATCGTCCTCTGGGTACGTGTTCTTGCTATTAGCGTTGATCCCGACAAATGACACGCCGCTATCCTTGAATTGGTCGGCGGTCTGCCTCGTAACCTCATCCGAGCCCGTTACGAAGGGGCAGTGATTGCAGGTGAAAAATACGACCAGAAAATCGGACGACGCAAAGTCGCTCAAAGAATAGTTCCGACCATCGGTTGCTGGAAGATTGAAATCAGGAGCGCTCGCTCCAACAGATAGAGTAAAAGACATAAGCGCATCCTTGGTGAGATTCTCCTATTCTGGCAACGATTTATCAGAAATAATTATCCCAATAAGTGGCATCATTAGATAGATGTTTTTGCCCACGACGAAGCGAAGTGGAGATGGCAAGGCAATCACACAGATTTTCACGAATCATATTAAGCATGATTGAATATTCATTCGTGAAAATCCGTGTTATTAGTGGGTAGCGAAGCTTTTTCAAATGTTAGCCGTCCTTCTGCGTTGGCTTCACTCGCAGTTGAAGCGACTTTAATCGTTGCTTGAAATCCTTCGGCAATGGCTGAATCCAATTCACCGTTTCGCCAGACGTAGGATGAATAAATCCCAACTCGGCAGCGTGCAACATGACTCGATAGCCCGGAATAATCGGCCCTGTAAAATCTCGAATGTAGACCTTCTCGCCAACGATAGGATGTCCGGTTTCGCTCAATTGAATGCGGATCTGATGCGTCCTTCCCGTCTCGATCTGACAAACCACCAAGCTGGCTCCATCCAAACGTTCAACGACTTCGACATGAGTCACGGCCAATCGGCCAAGCTCCTCGCCTTCCGAGCTTAAACGCCCTTCGGGAACCGAACCGCGAATACCGCTGCCAGCGTCCCTGGCGAGTCGCGAACGAATCGTCTGCGCTTTAATTTTGCCGTGCACGATCGCAAAATATTTCCGCTCGATGGTGTGCGCTCTAAATTGCTCAGACAACGCCTTTTGAGCAGTGAACGTCCGGGCGAAAACCACCAGGCCACTCGTTTCCTTATCGATCCGGTGAACCACTCCCAAGCTCACTTTATTGCGTCGTCCCTTAGGATCGGACGCACGCAATTGATCAAGAGTCAATCGGTCCAAAGTCTCTGTTTCATCGCTCGAATGATGGGGAACGGTCATCATCCCAGCAGGTTTATTCACAACGACGATATCCTCGTCGAACATTACGATCTCTTTGGGATCGAGGGCCGACTTCCGCGCAGCTTTCGGAGCGCTCATCCGCAACTCGATACGGTCCCCCGCAGCGACAACGAATTCCCGCGCTGTAATGCGCGTCCCATTGAGAAAGATCTTCCCCGTGTCGGTCCACGTTCTAGCCTTAATCCAAGGCAAGTCGAAGTGACGCTTTACGGCTTTATCCAAGCGTGCCTTGTCGAACTCGGTCGAAATAAACCGATCGGCCTCCTCTTCGTTTCCAGACTGTGATTGCTTTTCGATCAAACCCTTAACGCGCTAAACCAATCGATTGTCGAGTTCAGCGATTAATGAAACGTCACAAAAATTCGCTTCGCAAAATTCACTTTCCGAATCCCTTGCTTCCCTCACTACCCTTTGCGAGGGTCCTCCATGCCTGTTATGAATCCTCTTGAAACGCTTAAAAACACCTTTGGCTTCGATGCTTTTCGCGAAGGCCAAGAAACCATCATCACACAAATCTTAAACGGAAACTCCGCCCTTGCCGTGTTCCCTACCGGCAGTGGCAAGAGCCTGTGCTACCAGTTGCCCGCTCTGCTGCTCCCAGGCCTGAGCATCGTTATTTCACCCTTAATTGCCTTGATGAAAGATCAAGTCGATTTCCTTCAGAAACGATCGATCCCAGTCGCTCGACTGGATTCTTCACTGTCTGCTGACGAAACTCGGCAAGTCTACGCCGACCTCAATCGCGGGCATCTAAAGCTCCTCTATGTCGCGCCTGAACGCATTTCGAACGAGCGCTTTTTCGCCTCCATCGAAGATGTTCCCATCTCTCTCATGGTAATCGACGAGGCTCACTGTATCTCCGAATGGGGACACAATTTTCGCCCGGAATACCTCAAACTATCCATCGCCGCCAAAAAGCTAAAAGTCGGACGCGTTCTCGCCTTAACCGCCACCGCGACCCCTAGCGTCGTCGACGATATCCGCCGCGAATTCGCGATCCCACCCGAAGCCTACGTCAATACCGGCTTTCACCGTCCAAACTTATTCCTCGAGTTTTCGCCAACCGCAGCCCTCGACCGGATTGAGACGCTCAAGCAAAAGCTCGCTGCCTCGCCCGGTGGTCCGACCATCGTCTACGTCACTCTGCAAAAAACAGCCGAGAGCGTCGCCGAATCCCTCGCCGAAGCTGGCCATCCCGCAAAAGCCTACCACGCTGGCATGAAAAGCGAGGCGCGAAGCAGAATTCAAGATTGGTTCATGGCCTCTACCAATGGCATAGTGGTCGCCACAATCGCTTTTGGAATGGGTATCGATAAATCGGATATACGACGCGTCTACCACTATAATCTCCCGAAAACGTTGGAAAACTATTCGCAGGAAATCGGCCGAGCCGGTCGCGACGGTTCCCCTTCCCATTGCGAGATCCTCGGCTCCGATGAAGACCTCATCGTACTGGAGAATTTCATCTATGGCGACACGCCCACCGAGGCGAGCATCAATGCATTCGTGAAATTCATTCTCTCCCAAGAGACCGAATTCGACATCTCCATTTATCAGCTGTCCCACCTCACCGACATACGTCCCTTAGTTCTAAGCACGCTTCTAACCTACCTAGAACTCGACGGAATCATAAAATTCACCGCGCCATTCTATAGTGAATACAAGTTCAACTATCTCGCTTCGCGCAACGACATCCTCGCCCCCTTCGGTTTAAGTCGGCAGAAATTCATCAGCGAACTTTTCGACCAAGCCATCAAGAAACGAACCTGGAGCTATATCAATCTGGATACAGCCGCAACAAACCTAGGCGAAGATCGAAACCGAATCGTCAAAGCGTTCAACCATCTCGAAGAAACCGGCAAACTAGAAGTCGGCGTGACCGGACTGCGGCAAGGCATGCGACTACTGCAACGACCAGACGCGGACGAAGTCGCTCAAAATCTAGCCGACAAAGTCTTTCGCAACGAAACTCGAAACATCAAGCGTACCCAAATGGTAATCGACCTCCTCAACGCCGATTCCTGCAAAACCCGAGCGGTTCTCGAATACTTCGGCGAAGACCTTGGTCAAGCATGCGGTCATTGCAGTCACTGTGAAACGGGCGAAACCGACACGATCCGCAATGCCGAGCGCGACCTAGACGCCAACGAGCAAATCCAAATCAAGCGATTCCTCGATCAGCGGCCAATCGGGTTCAAAACAGCACGCGAAAACGCCCGATTTCTCTGCGGCATCGCCTCGCCCAAACTCAGCCGAAGCCGCCTTACTAAAAACGAACTATTCGGCGCTCTCGAACAGAGCCCATTCAACGCCGTGTTAAAAGCTCTCGAGGGCCAGTGAGAGTTGGTGTCGAATGGTAGGGTTGCCTGTCCCTAGGCAACCGCATCGGTGGTGTATCTTCCACGACTGCAGGGACAAGCAGCCCTACCAGCCTGTCTTAAACTCAGGTCCGACAACCGAGTCCGGAGGCCTCGATCCACCTGATCAATCTCAAAGGGTGGCGCGAGAAGTCCCGGCTCGCGTTCTAAAGCCAAACAAACAAACGCGTCGAGACGCCCCGTTCCACCTTGGATCGCACATATAAATCAGCTGATCACAAGCAAAACACCCCAGTCGCGATTTTCCAAGAGTTTGCCGTTGCTGAGCCAGCTTGAGCGCTCTACCGCTTCTCCCTTATGTCATTCGATTCACTCGGACTGTCCGATTTCCTTCTAAGCTCACTTCAAACGTTGAGCTACGAAACCGCTACGCCTGTACAGGAAAAAGCTATTCCCTTCGTCCTAGAAGGCAGAGATTTATTGGCCGCAGCCCAGACTGGATCCGGTAAAACAGCCGCGTTTGCCCTCCCTATCCTCGAGCGTTATTCTAACTCGCTTCAAAACGAGAAAACCGAACGTAGCCTAATTCTCGTTCCAACCCGCGAGCTAGCCGACCAGGTCGGAGCCGCGATCCAGAACTATGGTCAGGCAATGCCGCAAGCCCCCAAAACGCTCACCCTATTCGGTGGCGTGTCCATCGACCCGCAAATCGAAAAGGCTCAAGGCGGATGCGACATAATCGTGGCCACGCCCGGAAGATTGCTCGATTTGATCGAACGTAAAGCCGTCAGTATTTCCGAAGTCAATCTACTCGTTCTCGACGAAGCCGATCGCCTACTGGCCCTCGGATTTGCCGATGAGCTCAATGCCATCCTTAAGCTCCTACCCGACGAACGACAAAACCTTCTCTTCTCGGCGACCTTCCCAAAATCTGTAGTTGAAATTTCGGATACACTCCTCAAAAATCCCGAGCGCATCCAACTCGACGTCGAATCCAAGCCAGCCGAAAATATAACTCAACGGGCGATCGAAGTGGAGCAGAACCAACGCACCGCCCTCCTCCGCCATTTACTCAAATCCGAAGAATGGACACGCGTCCTCGTGTTCGTAGCTACAAAACGCAGAGCCGCCAACGTAACCGCAAAACTTGCCAAGCAAGGCATCCGCGCCTCCGTTCTGCACGGAGATCTCAAACAAGACCAACGCACGCGCGCTTTGGAAAACTTCAAGAACGGAAAAGCGCAGGTACTGATGGCAACAGACCTCGCCGCTAGAGGAATCCATATCGATCAACTGCCCTGCGTCATCAACTACGACCTACCCCGCTCGCCAACCGACTATGTTCACCGCATTGGTCGTACCGGACGCGCAGGCGAATCAGGAACCGCTATCAGCTTTATCACCGCCGAAGAGCACCGACACTTTCAGCTCATCGAAAAGCGTCACGACCTAGACATCGAACGCGAACGCGTAGAAGGATTCATTCCCTTAGATTGGGACCCCGACGCAATCCCAGTCCCCACCGCGCCCGTAAAAGGTAAACGCAAAAGCAAGAAGGACAAATCACGCGAAGCGGCCGCCCGAAAAGCGCATCTCAAACGCGAAGCAGCCGGAGCAAACAAAAAATCAGAGGAGAGCGAAACTCCCCTTCAAATAGCTACGCCGCAAAATGAAGTGGACTCAGCGGCGAACGAAATTCCACCCATAGAATCTGCCGAACCAGAGTCCAAAGAAGCGACGGTTCAAGTCGAAGCTAAACCAGAACCTGCACCGGAGCCTGAAGCTCAAGCAAAGCCAACGCCGGAACCTGAACCCAAGCCTGAGCCCATCGAAGAAACGCCTCTCAAAACGGAAGCGCCCAGTCCTTGGGCTCAATCCCTGAAAAAGATCAGAGGCGAAGATTAGAGCAGAACTCGATCGTAGCATCTGGTATAGAGAGAGCCTCCGCGTAGGCTGCCCCCAAAAGGATTAATTCGACGCTTCTCCCGCAATAGATGTAACCTTTCGATGAGGTTATGGAGTAGGAAGCGTGTAGCATGCCCGGAGACACCAAAGAGCAGTCCTTCCCGAATGACCGTTTCATACCGCATTCACTGAATCGCAGTCAGCGCTTCAGGGATTCTGCGCGGCTTCGATCGGCAACCCCGAGCACAGTCGGGACGTTTTTCAGAAGGTGCGCCTAGTGCTTTGGAAGAGAACAATCTTCTATCGCGGCACAGCGCAAGCACTGGCCCTACCAGGAAGCTTTCAAAATCGGACCTAATTAACTGCGGCCTCGGTGATGCCGCCCTACCGATTCTTAGTCATTGCGGTTGAGGTAGCAGGAGCGGGTTTATCCCGCGATTTGTCCTATTATATCTTATGCGGTTCTGCTCTATCGCGGGATAAACCCGCTCCTACACTGACTTATTGGACTGCCGCTTAGCGGAATTGAAAGGCGTACAGATCGGCGTCCTTGAGTTCGAAATAGATTTGCACAGGCTGCCCTGCGTGAGCGGACAAGTTAGGCTGGTTATTCCAAACGATGGTCTTGGCGACCGAGTCGCCGAAGTAGACTGGACAGTCCTCTAGCGAAAAACCGGGGAGGGCCTTGCCTTCTATATCTCGGATTTCTACGCGAATGCTTCCGGCGGCTGAGGTGGAGAAATTGAGTTCGAGAGAGTCGCCTTCGAAGATAATCGGTTTGCTTAGTAAAGAGCCGCCTTTCCAATTCGCGGAAACGGAGACGAACCCGTCCAGCCGTAGCGTATAGCGGCGCAGAGCGCTGCCCTTTCCGTGCCAATAGTTTTCGAGAGCGTAGAGCGATAGTTCGTTGGGAGCGCCGGGAAGGTGAGAGGCGGTTTCGACAAGTCCCCAGGCTAGGGAATGAGCGCCGTAGTGCCAGGTTCCGGGGCGTTCCGGTCCCGGACGGTTAAAGGCCTCATCCCAACGTTTGAATTGGGTTCCATTCCGGCTGGCCATAAAGAGGCTTTCGCTGAGGGCCTGGCCGTAGCGAGGATGAGCGGCGGAGCGGAGTTTTCGGTTTTCTGGATCGGGCAGCGCTTTCAGTGGAGCTTCGTTTTCGCGTTCGATGTATCGGAGAGGAAAACCGATTAGGATGTGAGGGGCTCGATGGTAAGAGAAGACACCGTTGGTATACATCTCCTGGGGAGGAGAGCCCTCGTAGGTCAGGTCGACGAGGTTCTCCCATTTCTCCAAGTCGTTCGAAGTTCCAGTGCGAACGGAGCGCATGCCCTTCGGCTTCCATTCGGTGTCGTTGATCACTCCCTCGGGTGAGGTTCGCCAGTAAGCGCGGTAGTATCCATTAACTGGATCCCAGAAAGCGAGGTTCTGGGAATCGAAGGCGCCTTTCAAACGAAGAATGGGTTGCGGCAGGAAGGGCGACCACGAAAGTCCGTCTGCTGATTTCAGTACGATGAGTCCATTAGGTGTTCGGGAACGCAGAATCGCTTTATACTGGGCGTTGGTGGGCGTGTTTGGATTCGCATCCTTGAAGATCGCCGTGTGGGCGGCATCTACGTTGAGACCCTCGATAGGGTCGCTCGTAATCGTAATATTGTTCTCCTTGGAGCCGTTAAATTCGTGGAGGCCTAGGTTGGGCTTTCGCCAGATAATACCATCGTCGCTTTCAGCGTAGCAGCAAAACCGCGGATGGATTTCAGTGTCCAGCTTTCCGTCCGGAAATTCGAGTTGCATGGCCTTGTAGTACATCCGGTAGCGGTCGCCGTCTTTGAAGATGCTATGATATCCGCTGCCGGTTCCTTCCCAAGCGGCGTCGTGAACGATAGCTATTTCGCGAGGAGTTGGATGGTTGAGTCGGAGGGCGATCTCTCCTTCGAGTTCTTGAATGAGGTGGTCGTCCACAAAGAGCTCGCGGCGAGAACCAACGTCGATGGGACTCGCGGCCATCGAGAGAACAGGGAGGAGGAGGAGGCAGAAAACGGATTTCATGATAAAAAGCATGGCGAGTGAATTGGCCCAGGTCAAACGAGCCTTTTACTCCCTTCGGGTAAATACCTCAAAGCCTGTCGTCGTCCCCGACTTGTCGGGCGCTTCGTTTCTGACTTTAGTAGCGGCCGATCTCCGTGCGACCATTGTCGCCAATCCATCGGAACGACTTAGCCCTCCAGCTACATGATATGGCCGCTCGGAGATCGGCCGCTACCTGAGAATACCTTTGGGCTCTTTTCTGCGACCCAATCATCAATAGTCAGGTGACCAAAATCCGACTATTGCAAAACGTACCAATAATATCAAAGCGTTTACTAGACGGATCTCTCGCAATGAGATAGTCTCCGGCAACAAATCATGCCGTCTAGCTATATCCCAATATCCATTGCCTACGTTTCAATTGCTCTCTCGAGCTCTCTCGCAGCCGATGAAGTCTCATTCAACCAAGACATAAAGCCGATCCTATCCGATCGTTGCTTCAAGTGTCACGGTCCCGATGCGAAGAACCAAGCCTCGGAGTTTCGACTAAACACGCGCGAGCAAGCGACGGCGGATTTAGGAGACGAGTTCTTCGGAATCGTCCCCGGCAATATTGAGGAGAGCGATCTCCACTGGCGCATTTGGGATGAACTCGAAGAAGATGTCATGCCGCCTTCAGACTCAAATCTCTCTCTCAATGACGATGAAAAAAAGCTCTTGGACAAGTGGATCGAACAAGGAGCGCCTTACGATACGCATTGGTCGTTTAAGTCTTTGCCGCGTTCCGTTGAAACGCCCGCAAACGATTCGAAGTGGGTACGCAATGAGATCGATCAATTTGTCGAAGCGAAGCTCGTTGAGAATGAGCTGAACCCAGCAGTCGAATCGTCCAAGGAGAAGTGGCTACGACGAGTCAGCTTCGACTTGAGCGGATTGCCGCCGACAATCGAAGAGATCGAGGCCTTCCTGGACGACGATTCGCCGCAGGCGTTCGAGCAGGTCGCCGATCGGCTCTTATCATCGACTGCTTATGCGGAACGGCTGACGAGCGAATGGCTCGATGTGGCGCGCTACTCGGATTCTTATGGTTACCAGCGCGATGATGAACGCTTTGTTTGGCCTTGGAGAGATTGGGTGATCGATGCCTTCGCCAAGAACATGCCCTATGATGAATTCATGACGCTTCAGCTCGCGGGCGATTTGCTGCCGAACGCCACTCAGGCCGACGTACTCCCAACGGCCTTCAATCGATTGCATGCCCATAAGAAGGAAGGCGGGATCGTTCTAGAAGAGTACCGAGTCGAGTATGTCGCAGATCGGACCCAGACCTTTAGTTCCGCGTTTCTGGGGCTCACTATGGAGTGCTGTCGTTGTCACGATCACAAGTATGATCCCATCCCGACGCGCGACTACTACCAGCTCAGTTCCTTTTTCTCCAATGTGGACGAGGCGGGCCAGATTTCATTTTTCACGGATGCAGTGCCGACGCCGGCGATGCCGTTTTCGACTCCGGAGCTTGATGCGGAGCTCGCCAAGGCGCAGCGGGAGATCGATGAAGCTGAAAACAAAGTAGATGCCTTTCGGATGAAAGCGGGTGAATCAGAAGCTTTTCGGGAGTGGCTCGAGAACCGGCCCGACTTGCGCTGGCCAGGACTGGTCGCCGATGTGCCTTTTGATGCGAGCGCTGAAGGCGAAATAATCAATTACGCGAGTACTGAGAATCCAGGAAAAACGAAAGACGTAAATTCCATTGAAGCTGGCGTATATGGAAATTCGATACGATTTACAGGGGACGATGCGTTGACCATTCCCAAGATCGGGCATTTCCCGCGCGAGCAGCCGTTTAGTAGTTCATTGTGGATACGGGCGGATGAAATCAGGGATCGCGAGAATATTTATTCTCGCTCAGCGGGCGCCGACGATTCGGCGAGTTTAGGTTACGAACTCCTTCTGCTCGATGGCAAATTGACCGCCTCGCTGATTCATTTTTGGCCAGGCAACGCTGTGAGAGTTCAGGCTAAGGAGGCGATCACCGCCAAAGATTGGCATCATGTCGTCGTGACTTATGATGGTTCCAGTCGAGCCAAAGGGATTTGCATCTACTTGAATGGAGAGAGCTTGGAACTTGCGGTGGTTAAAGATCACCTGACTCGCCAAATCACAGAATGGAAGGTGGCAGAAGACAGCGGTCGAAAACAGCTCGTTTTTGGACAGCGTTATCGAGATCGTGGCTTTAAGAATGGGCAAGTCGATGAGTTTAAGATGTTCGATCGCGAACTGGCTCAAGCGGAAGCGATTCAGCTATTCGATCAGAAGCATCTGGCGCAGCTGCTTCGTTCCAATCTGACGTCGCTAGACGAAAGCGATCGAGCTGAGTTATTGGACTATTATTTGGCGACGGGCAGCGATGAATGGAGGCAATTGCAAACGACGCAGCAAGCAGCCAGGGCGAAGTGGAACCAGAATATGGATACGATCCCAGGTATTTCGATCATGCGAGAACGGTCTGATCCTAGGCAGAATTATATTCTAGAGCGAGGCCTGTACGATTCCCATGGCGAAGAGGTGACGGCGAATACGCCCCACGCCTTGCCTCCGTTTCCTACGGATATGCCGCGCAACCGACTCGGTTTAGCGCACTGGCTGACGGATCCCGATCATCCTTTGACTGCCCGCGTGGCGGTGAACCGTTATTGGCAGATGATTTTCGGAGAAGGGCTTGTACGAACTCCAGAGGACTTTGGAAGCCAGGGAGCTCCCCCAACTCACCCGGAGCTACTCGATTGGCTATCCCGCGATTTCGTGGATAGCGGTTGGGATCTTCGGCAGCTTTTAAAGCAGATGGTTCTGTCTTCAACTTACCGCCAAAGTACCTTCACGGACGACGCCACGCGACGAACGGATCCAGAGAACCTTTATCTCAGTCACAGTAATCCAGATCGAATCACCGCTGAGATGATACGCGACAACGCTCTCGCCGTAAGTGGCCTATTGGTCGATCAGGTCGGAGGGGAACCGGTTAAGCCTTATGATCTCGCCGTCTCGTTTAAACCCTTGGATCACGATACGGGGGATGGCTTGTATCGAAGGAGCTTATACACGTTTTGGAAACGCAATGCGCCCGCTCCTGCTATGGTGGCTTTTGATGCATCGAAGCGGGATGTGTGCTCCTTGAAACGTGAAGCGACCGCATCACCGCTGCAGCCGCTCGTTACTTTAAATGGACCGCAGTTCGTCGAAGCCGCCCGCGTACTTGGGGAACGCTTGCTGCTTAAACATGAGGGCAATCGAAAGGCCTTGATCAAAGAAGCGTTTTTAAAACTTACGAGTCGGAAACCCGATGCGAAGGAATTGAAGGTATTGCTGCGGCTCTATCAGGCTCAGCTCGATGAGTTCGAAGGGAAATCGGCTGCGGCAGATTCTTTGCTGCAAATGGGAGATGCTCCCTCGGAACTCTCGCAAAGCAAAGAAGAACACGCGGCCGCGACGATTGTGGTGAACGCCTTGATGAACTTAAACGAATCACTCATACAACGATGAAAAACCCACTTTGCACAGGATTCGAAGATCCGAAGGACATTACGCGTCGCAACTTTCTAAATACATTCGCGATGGGTCTTGGCGGAATCGCTTTGGCCGACATGATGAACCCGCTCAGCGCGGCGACCGAGCAAGGGTTCCCGATGGGAACCCATTTCGCTCCCAAGGCGAAACGCGTGATTTATCTCTTTCAATCGGGAGGTCCTTCTCAGCTCGATCTGTTTGATCACAAACCGCGCCTGAACGCGGAACATGGAAAAGAGCTGCCGGATTCGGTGAGAAATGGTCAGCGTTTGACGGGAATGTCTGTCAATCAGGCGAGTCTTCCATTGGCCGGATCGCCGTTCGAATTCAAGCAGCGCGGGAGCAGCGGCGCGACGATCAGCGACCTGATGCCTCACCTCTCCGGCGTGGCGGATGATCTTTGCTTTATCAAATCCATGCATACGGAGGCCATCAATCATGGCCCAGGCGTGACCATGATGCAGACCGGTTCTCAATTTCCTGGTCGCCCTACCATGGGCTCATGGTTGTCTCACGGGCTAGGTTCGATGAACGAAAATCTGCCCTCCTACGTTGTGTTGACGACTAAAGAGGCGAAAGGGCAGCCTTTGGGTTCTCGTTATTGGGGGAGCGGTTTCCTTCCCGGTCAGCATGATGGAGTTCGTTTTCGTTCAGATAAAGATGCGGTTTTATATTTGAATAATCCTGACGGAATCAGCCGCGATGGACGACGCGCGACGATCGATCATTTGGAGGAACTGCATCAATATCAGATGAAGAAACATTCCGATCCTGTATTGGAAAATCAAATTCAACAGTATGAGATGGCGTTCCGTTTACAGGCATCCGTGCCGGAAGTAACCGATATGAGCGGCGAATCGGAAGCGACCTATAAGCTCTACGGGGAAGACGCCCGCACTCCAGGGACCTTTGCGGCCAACTGTCTGCTTGCGAGGCGGCTCGCGGAAAAGGGCGTCCGCTTTATTCAACTCTTTCACAGTGGTTGGGACGGGCATTCGGATCTTCCCAAAGGAATTAAAAATAAGACCAAGCAAAGCGATCAAGCCTCAGTGGCTCTTATCAAGGATTTGAAATCGCGCGGGATGCTTGAGGATACCTTGGTCGTCTGGGGTGGAGAATTTGGACGGACGAATTATTGCCAAGGCAAGATGACCAAAGACAATTTCGGTCGTGATCACCATCCGCGCAGTTTTACCACATGGATGGCCGGTGGCGGAGTGAAGCCGGGGTACACGCACGGTAGGACGGATGAGTACGGCTACAATATCGTACAAGACCCGGTGCACGTGCATGACTTTCACGCGACCTTGCTGCACTTGTTAGGAATCGATCACGAGCGCCTCACCTACAAATACCAAGGACGTCACTTCCGCTTGACCGATGTGCATGGTCATGTCGTCAAAGAAGTTTTGGCGTAGGTTTTCAATTGCCTCCACGCAGGCAACTTCACAATACACTCAACGATCTCCTGCATAACATCTTCAATCATTTCCAAATGCGTCACTCCTCTCGGACGCGCATCAAATAGGATTTCCAAGCTCGGAATCACATTACTCTCCGCTGTCGCGCTAATCGCTAGCTCAGCAGAGGAGCGTCCGAATATTCTATTCATCGCAGTAGATGACATGCGCATGAACCTGGGGTGCTATGGAGACAATGTGGCAGTCACTCCAAACATAGATAAGCTCGCATCCAGAAGTCTCCTTTTCACACGCGCCTATTGCCAATTCGCAAGTTGCAACGCTTCACGCGCGTCCGTAATTACAGGACAAAGACCGGATACCATATCAGTTTGGAAACTGAATACTCACTTTCGAGACACAGCTCCGGACGTCGTAACAATGCCTCAGCATTTTAAAGCGAACGGCTATCATACCGAGGCCATCGGCAAGGTACTTCACAACTACGGAGCCAAGCAAAAAGACGATGCGCTGTCCTGGTCCACTCCCGCCCGCTTGGATAAGATTAGCCATTTCAAAGACTACGCCCAGGATTCCAACATCCCCAAAGGATCCGCCAAAAAGACCATCGTAGCTGAAAAGCCCGTTAATGAAGATCACGCCTATGTGGATGAAAAGATCACCAAGGACGCAGTAGAGACAATCAAAAGACTCGCAGAGCAGGACGTGCCCTTTTTTCTAGCAGTGGGTTTCATAAAACCCCACTCGCCCTACAATGCGCCCAAAGAATATTGGGATCTCTATCAGCGTGAAGACATGAAAGCGCTATGCTCTGAAACCCGCCCCGAGGGCGTACCCGATTTAAACTGGTGGGATTCAATCGAGATCCGAGGTTTTACCGACATACCCAACAAAGGCCCCATTCCAACTGAAACGGCTGCCCGAATGCGGCATGGCTACTATGCTGCCACCAGCTATGCGGACGCCAACATTGGTAAAGTGATAAACGCACTCGAAACCTCTGGCGCGGCCGACAACACAATCATCGTATTCTGGTCGGACCATGGCTACCACTTGGGAGAGAATGGTCATTGGGCAAAAGTAACCCTACGCGAACTGGACGCCCAAGTCCCACTGCTCATATCCCTTCCTAGTAAAGAATCTGCGAATACAAATGCGATCGTAGAATACATCGACCTATACCCCACTCTAAGCGAACTTTGCAGCCTACCTCAACCAACCGACATAGATGGTAAGAGTTTCGTGCCCGTACTCGAGAATCCAAAATCCGAGTTCAGGCAAACTGCTCTAACTCAAGTTTGCCGTCCCTGGTCCCCGAATGCGCCCATCGAAACCATGGGCTATTCCATTCGAACGGCGGACTATCGATACACCCAGTGGATCGATCACAATAGCAAAGCGATGGTTTCCGAAGAACTATACGAGCTTGAGAAGGATCCCTTTCAACGAGTAAACGTCGCTAAAATGAGTGAATCGGGCGATACCCTATTTACTCATCGGGCACTATTAAACAGCGCCAACTCAAGAAACTGAGCGTATCCACGATGTTAGTTAGTCGCGAGCTAGACCATTTCTCGCGAGGAGTCTTCGAGCGTAAAGCGTCAAACTTGTCCCAACACCCAACATAACCACAGCAACTCCACCAATCGCGATTCGACCTTGGATTGGGAACGAATAGTAGAACGGAAACGGATCCCCCATTCCCAAAACCTCGGATGGACCCAGCTTCCTGCCTCAGCTTAAAGAAAACGCAGAGAACGCTCGCGACTGGATATTCATGTCATATTCAAAAAATGGCCTTAAGAAAGCTCCCTACCGCTGCTTCGTCCGCGATCAACGCTGGAAACTCTACTCGGACGGCGCTCTTTACGACGTACCCAATGATTGGCTAGAGGAATCACCCGCAACCGGAGCAGAAGCCGAAAAAGCTCGTCAACGCCTTCAGGCAACGCTCGACCGCATCCTAAGCGATGCCCCTCAAGGACAAATACAATTCTAGAAACAGCTAAGCAATCCGTAGGGCCGGCGCTTGCGCCGTGCCGCGATAGAAGATCGGTCTTTAAAAAATAGACAGGCCCAAAGCTCCAGCCCTACAAATCGTAGGTCTTCCGAATCAACCGACGAGCTTCTGCATTCTCCTTTTCGTCTAACACCACCGACGTGCCAATCGCAGTATCCAATTTCTCAACGAGTTGCGCAGCTACTTGGTAGGCGACCACTTTGGTGACCTCCGAAGCCAGCATCCACCCCTTTTCCATTTCCTTCGAATACAAAACCATGGTATCGACGACCAACGACTCCGTTCGCGGAAAGGAGTCGCACATCAAATTCCAGGGATTCGAATTTCGATCACCCGAACGCCTAAAGTCCGTCCTCAAAAGAACCGACGGAATATCCACGAACTTTGCCGTCATAAATTCCGCTACTGTACCCGAATCCAAATCACTCCCATCAAACTGGAAAATCGCCGCATCGCATCCTAGCAAAGCCGCATAATCGATATCTCGAATGACTTTTGCCTCCAGTGAAGGCAACTCCAAGTCTTGAGGCAATACAGGTCGATATCGTCCACTAGAAACCGCACTGAGAGATTCCGACAGTAGCGCGTTTCCAGCTATATGTTTAAGATCGAATAACTCACCCGCTAGGTAAACGGTGTATCCATTTTCTTTGTTCACAGTTTCTTCCAAAATATCATGGGATTAGATTTGCCGCTATAATTGCGGTGAGGTAACACGCGACCATTATCCTCAAATAATAGAGAATTGCCGAGAACGTGCAGAAGAAAATCATTATCGGCAACACCGTAAACGCAAAACCGAAAGTACCCTCCGTGTCGCTGGCCATGAAGTTGGAAAAATCGAAATAGCCAGGATTCGATTCGGCTTCCGATTGAGCATTAAGGTTAAAGCCGCACAATAGCGCTGCAGCTACGAATGAGCTAAGGTATCTTTTCATTATATATATTTTAGTAAGTGGTTAATGTGTTTAAGAGCTGCCAAAACATTCGATATCCGCAGGGCCGGAGCTTGTGCCATGCCGCGATAGTAGATTGCTCTTTACTACGCGGCATGGCGCAAGCGCCAGCCCTACCTCGAAAACTCGAACCTATTAAGCAGTCTCCTTGAGGTACCTACACTTACACGCCGCCTTATCACAAAATTGCAAAAAAGATCCGAACGATGAAAAACGACCCTCCTTTACTCATTCTCCGGATCGACCTCTACAAACGGATCATCGTCCGGCGAATCCCAAGAATAGGTGATCCTCATCGGCCGACAACACACTTCGCAATCGGTCGTCAATGTTACTGGCTGCTCTTCGAAACCAGGCGCCTCAACGTCAATTGATTGCCAACAATACGGACAGGTAATACGTTCACTATTCACTTCGTCAACAATGCCTGAATACGCTCTCTGATCAAACTCGTTAATGGCCCGACTCCCGTCTTGGGATTCAGCTGATTCTTTTCGAGAAACTCAGCCAAATCAATCGGATCGTCAAACCGGATTACAACCTTCCGTTTGCCCAAGTATCGCGCTTTGCCCAGAACATCCTCCTCCAACTTGAAAATAGTCTCCGCGATGCGATCGATCGACGAATCCTCGCTCAGGTAAGTACCAGGATAACTGTAGAGCTGATGCGCCATGTACACTCGATCCAGCTGATCGTACAATTCACGAATACGCTCAGGGCTAAGGTCCTCCAACTTTCCCGTAAGCTCTTTACGAATAGTCGCTCGCAATGCCTTAATTCGTTTTGGAATAGACAATGCCTCATTAGATAGCCCTTGCAGGCCTTCAACATCGTTGACTATCGCTTGTCTTAAAAATCGGATACGTTCCACAAGCTCGCCTTCTCGAGATTCACCCAAGAGCTCTTTCTCCTTAGTCGACAGAATAGCAGCCCCTAAAGCGAAGATGCGCTCAACAGGATTGTCATTCTTAAGAGATCCCAGAGAAACGTGTTTTTCCAAAGCGCTTAATCGGTCCGAGAAAGTCGCTTCCACGGAAAGATCGTAGTTGAGGGATATCGATGCCGGAACCACAAAACCTTTTCGTCCCTCCGGAAGATTCG
>Ga0115000_10000624_pt1 | contig 32418 bp, 31 predicted proteins | sample ArcticOcean_MG_C_6_FD_89690 | JGI IMG/M metagenome (GOLD analysis project Ga0115000, IMG submission 89690) | Marine microbial communities from western Arctic Ocean - ArcticOcean_MG_CB8_128 | ecosystem: Environmental > Aquatic > Marine > Oceanic | place: Arctic Ocean: Canada Basin | collected...
CAGGAGTACGCAGCGGGTACAAACCCGAACAACGCCGACACGGATGGCGACGGTAAGAACGACAATGTCGATCAATACCCAACCGATCCTAACGACGGCGAGTACAGCGACTCCGATGGTGACGGTATCCCAGACGCATACGACCCTGATTTCCAGGAGTCCAATGCAGGTTCTGGCGATGGCGGAACTGAGGGCGGTGGCGAGTCTGAAGACCAAGGTCAAGGAGAGGGCGAAGGCCAAGGTCAAGGACAAGGCCAAGGTCAGGGTCAAGGACAAGGACAAGGACAAGGACAGGGCCAAGGTCAAGGTCAGGGTCAAGGTCAGGGTCAGGGTCAGGGTCAAGGACAAGGCCAAGGACAAGGACAGGGCCAAGGTCAAGGACAAGGCCAAGGTCAAGGTCAAGGACAGCAGCAAGGTCAAGGTCAAGGACAAGGCCAACAAGGACAGCAAGGCCAACAAGGTCAGCAAGGACAACAAGGACAACAAGGACAGGCTGGACAGCAAGGCCAGCAAAGCGGCCAACAAGGTCAATCGGGTCAATCGGGCCAAGATGGACAACAAGGCCAACAACAAGACAATGGACAAGGCCAACAGCAACAAGGCGGCCAACAAGGAGGCCAACAGTCCGAGCAACAGGCCGAAGAACAGAACGGTCAAAACCAAAATGGTCAAGGACAACAAGAGCAAGGACAGACCCAAAATGGACAACAAGGCCAACAAGGGCAACAGACTGAAACTCAACAACAACAACAACTTGATAATCAAGAACAGAATGGTGAAAACGATAATGATGGTGACGGTATTCCAGATGAGTTAGATTGGGATGATGATAACGATGGTGTTTCAGACATAATGGATTCAACTCCAATGGACCACGATGAAGATGGTATCAATGATTCAGAAGATGATGATGATGATGGAGATGGACTTAATGACGACCAAGAATCCACAGATGGAAACGATATGACAAACATTTACGACCATGACAATGATGGAATTTCAGACAAGGTTGATATGGATATTGACAACGATGGAATTGACAATTATAAGGACTTTTACGACAATGGTTCTTATGCAGGTCGTGACCATGATAACGATGGTTTGAATGATGGAGTAGATACTGATGACGACAATGATAACATTTTGGATGTTGATGAAATTGGTGGAGCATGGTCTAACTATCGCTACGACCACGACAATGATAACATTTGGGACGCTTCAGATTTAGATGACGACAATGATGGACTATCGGATTGGTTTGAAAATAATGATGGAAATTCCCAAACTGGGCAATTTGACCACGACAATGATGGACTTGAAGACCACATTGACGAGGACGATGACGGTGATGGCATCCTTGACATTCTGGAATGATTTAGTTATTTTGCTCCCGAATTAGGGTAGGCAATATCCACAAACAGGAACCTTTAATAAGGTAGAATGCATACCATAAAGTATGCGCCGAGTATTGAGATATAGCCCCTCCCAGTTGAGGAAGATGTCTAAGTCAGAACTGATTGAACACATTGAGAACCGAACTGCCACAATTGGTAAGCGGTCTGTTGATGCTTGGAACGCCAGAAATGATGCAGTGAATCGCATTCATGTAGATTTATCTCCCTTGAATCAAGAGAGTCTGGTCTTTATCGCCAACTCATTCAATTCTAAAAATTGAAATAGCAATAGAACGGAAGTGATGGCATGGGTAAATCAGCCAATAGTAGAGGGATGTCAGACCACCAAGATTCTGACCATTTTTCCTATGAGAGAAATTGGGTGGAAATTGAAGATATGTTAGCCAAAGCCGAAAAGGTTAAAAATATGCATCACACTAATTTTTTAGCGGCTAGTAAGAAGCAAGAGAGATTATATCACGCTCGTAATTTCAAAGCATTAGAAGGAGTCTGTAAGACACTTAGATGGACACTTGGAGATAAAAACATTAAGCACCCATTAGATTAAAATTAAGGGGTCGTAGTTTAATTTGGAAGAACGCTCGGTTTGCATCCGAGAGGCTGTGAGTTCAAATCTCACCGACTCCACTATCAAACCTTAAATAACAGGGAGCATAAGTTTTACATATGAGTTTCTGGGTGAGTTCATCATATAACGATTTGTTATATCCAATTGCCACCTTTGATTTACAAAGTGGAATGCGAGCCATGCTTATGAATCCTGAAGTTCAAGACGCAGGACAAATGTGGCAATCTGATTATGGAGAAGTAAAAACATTAGCCGCATGGAGAAATAGTTATGTTCTCACCACAAATCCAGATGGAAGTTATTTGGCCGTTGAGAAATTTCCTGGTGGGGCCTCTATGTTACCAATTACATTAACTCCAATTCCAGGACCTATGATGGCCGAAACCTTTGAGGCTCACGGAGATGCAACTTTAACTCTACCTACATGGCCTGAAAAAGCCCGTGTTTTACCTCCTACCTACATAGACCGCTATGGTAAAGAACAAACTCGCTATCCCGTAGGAAGAGGTTCAGGAGAATCTCAACCATGGGAGAATCCTGATGATTGGGTAATAGTCACCGGAACTTGCACTCAAATGACACAAACTTGTGAAGACCCACCTTCCGAAATTAAATGGACTGCATCAGCCCATGAAAGCACCCAAAGAGCCTATGTAAAAGGTGGCAAACCTCAAGAAGCATATTTGAAGTGTTATGAGTGTGATGGAACTTGGACCGAAAACACCGAAATTGTGGATATGTCCCAAGTATGGCATTGGATTTACAATGAAGAGCCAGTTAGGATGCCAACTGGTTGGAGAGTAGATGCCAACGGACACCTTACTAATTTACCTATTGATTTGAATGTCAGTAGCAAAGCCGATGCTCTATCTAAAGGAGTAGGAGTAATCACCGCAGGAAGTGGGAATATTGGTGGTAAAAAATGGACTTATGATTTACCTTGCACTTATTATACCGATGCTGAGTCATCACAATTTTCTGAAAGTGAATGTAATGCACTTGGAAACTCTGCCATACAAGGAGACTCCGAGTATCTTAATTGGGCCATTAGTGAAATTAAAGAGTATGCCAACAAAGTAGGCATCCAAACATTTTGGTGGGTATTAAATCCCTTATTTACTGCTACTTGTGGAGATAAGAAAGATGCTAATTATAATGCTTCTGCATATTACATAGATAACACCCGATGTAGTAAAAACCAAAGTAGTGGAGGCAACGGAGGGTCAGACGAAGGTTCAACATCATGGGGTCCAATTATCGCCGCCGGAGCAGTTATCGGATTGGCGACTTGGGGCGCAACTATCTATGGAGTGGGTATTTGATGGGAACCGTTCTAACCAATCCATATGAACTAAACTTTGGAGGGCTTGCTGCCCGTAATGCTGAAAACATTAAGGAAGCCGAAACCACATCAGGATTATTATCAAGTGAAACCCGAACTACAAGTTGTAATTCACAATATCCAAACTCACAAGTGGAAATCTATGAACAAACCAGAGTTCACCCAAACCCATACAATAACTCTAACCTTACTGTGACTTGTGAAGGGTATGGCTATCCCGATAGCACAGGCTATCAAATCAGAAATTGTGGAACCCGATACGAAGTAAGGGGATTAAATGGAAATGTCAAAGGCACAGGCAGCCCACTTTACCTCCCCGAAAGTGATTTTCAAGGAGATATATTTACCAAAAGTTATCAACAATACTACTCATCATTAGTTGATGCTCGCATGGTTAGAGATGCAGAAGTCGCACATTGGAATGTCTTTAGGTTAGAAGCAGGATGCAAAGATTCTAAGGCTTTGAATTATTCTCCAGGAGCCTCTACAGGCAACTGCCCCTGTGAATCGGCTACTCCAGTATGGACTCAAGGACAAACTGGCCTCAATAATCCACAATTACAAAACATTGCTGAAAGAGCAGGAGATTGTAGTTGTTTGATGCCTCCGACTAATTTAGACGGACAAGGTTATTTAGTAGAAGAGTGGGTTATAGATGAACCCCACCCGATATTTTCGTGGGCATGGGAACGAGATAGTTCCAAGAGTGTATTGCCTCAATCTGGAGAGGAAGATATATTATATGCAATTGCTAAGAAGGGATGGAAAGCCACAGGTTTGAATCCTCCACAAGAATTTATTGTCAAGAAAACTCTTGCACCAAGCAGTTGGAGCAAATACCGACTCACCACAGCCACAGGCTTTGCTAAAATAGGTTGTTTAGACAATACAGCCATGAATTATGACTCTGAAGCCACTATTGATAGCCAAGATTGTAAGTATTGCACCGATTCAGACACAAATGCTACTATTTACAACCAAGAAACTCAAAAGTGTGAATGTATTGAAGGTTATAGCCTCAAAGTAGGGCTATTTGGGTCAAAATGTAAAAAAGGTGTGGCTAAATCAGGCACAAAGCAAGGCAGCGACCCAAAAGATGAAGATGAAGATGAAGGAATGTCAGTTGGAACTTTAATGGCTGGTATTGCAGGAATCACCGTATTAGGATTAACAGTATTAACTTTATCCGGAGGTAAATCTAATGAGTAATTTTGATTTAGACCACACCTATGCAACTGGAAATGGAAACAATCGGGTTCAAGAAACTGTGGATTGCAGTTGGGGCTATCCTGAATTTATTAAATCCAAGATAGTTAATCCAATGTTAGGAATTCAAAGTTATTATGATATGTGGGCTGGAAGAGGCTTAACTGCCGAAGTGTTTGAAGGATTCAAATCACAAGCGGGATGCGATGGCCCCCAATGTTCTGACTCAAACACAGGTTGGAATAAAGAATCTTGTGTCAATGCGGCCCAACTACCTGCAGATTGTTACTGTAAATGTGACGGAGACAACTATTTCAAAAATGGCAAATGTAATAAAAAGGCAAAGATAAAGAGCCAATCCAATAATGTTACCGAAGTTGAGCCTCCATTTACGCCGATTCAGATATTGATGGGTGTTGGATTCGCAACCACCATATTAGTTACTGCAGCAATATTTATGACAGGAGATAAAAAAGATGCTTAATCCGTTTGGCACCAATGCTCATGTGTGGCAACCTATTTTTAATCCATTTTCATTTCTTCACGATGTTTATGCTTCTGAAGATGTATCTTTTGGAAGTAGTTATGATTTAATAGGCCACAAAAACAGCCTACACTCTGCGATAGAGTATGGTTATGTGTATTTAGCAGATGGAAGTGAAAGTGATAGATTTAGTTACAACAATTCCCACACTAAATACCTAACTATTCATCCCTATGGATGCAATTATAACACTGACTTTTGCGGACAAGTTTTCAAAATAAAACCCAATGCAGGTTACACAGTAAATCTCAAAAATAGCGATACAGGAACAACTTATTCCATCACACCATCTAATCCTTTTGAAATGCCATTAACCCATATGGCCTATCATAAGTTTGAGTTTTTATCAATTACAAAAGATGAAGCCGAAGAAACAGAGCCAGAATCAGATGAAGAAGAAACCGACCCTGACCAAACGGATGATGGCTCTACAGTCACTTCTCAAAGTTTTTCTTTCAAGCCAGTTGATACTGACGAAACAGAAAAAAGCAATATAGGATTTTATGTAGGTGCTGTGGCAGTATTAGCAGCCAGTGTTTGGTATTTTACATCTCAATAAACTTAAATAGACGAAAGACTAACTATTTAGCATGGACTTCAAGTTAGACCCATATGTTATCGGTGGAGTTATAGCAATTTCCGGCGGTGGATATTTAATTATTAAAGCCTATAATAATTATAGTGCTGTTTCCGTTTGGAATACAATTGGTATGATAACTGTTGGAAGCGCATTTGCGTGGGCTGGAGTAAGAATATTTTCCGCTAAATCCACAGGTGAGAAACAGGAACAAACCAAAAAGATTAAGGAAGATGTTACCAAAGCAATCGCAGCAGTTGGAGAAGAATCAGCCGAAGTTGCTGCGGCAGAGGGTGAACATCCAATAAAGTTGATATGGGACTGTTCAAAGTGTGGAGGATTAGGTTATAATAGCACCGCAGACGAACCCCTTGATGAAGATGGAGAATCTATGGGACCAGAACATTGTCCAAAGTGCGGAGGAACAGGAACCCAAAAAGACCATGATAAACGGTATCATGGTGCAGAATCATATGAAGCAGAATTTTCTGAAAGTCAGCGAGAAAAACTTGCTAAGAAGGGACTTGCCCTTCCTGATGGTTCATTCCCAATTCGTAACAAACAAGATTTAAAAAATGCAATTAAGTCATCTGGTCTTTCTAAGAACAAGGCTGCAGCAAAGAAATTTATTAAACTTCGTGCCAAGCAACTTGGAGCGATGAAGGAACTACCTAAAACATGGTGATATTATGATTAACAATCCAGTAGCATATTACAAAGAAATGGGATTAACCTCTCTTGATTCCTTAGTTTATACAGGTTCATTAGTTGGTGCTCTCGGAGGAATTCTCGGAGTAGTCAATGGAGTTCGTTATAGTCAAATGAAACAAATTGGAGTTTTCGCCATTATGACCGTGGCTTGTGGCTTTGGTCTAATGGAAGGCTTAGATATTGCTAACAAGTATTATCCAAAAGATGAATAAATTAGAGATGATTTTATGGAAAACTACCCAGCAAAATTCTACGCTGCTGAAAAAGGCAAACCACTTCACATTATTGGATATACCTTGGCTCTTGCATCAATGGCAACGGGTGTTTTAGAAATAGGACATGGTATTTACTATGGACTAAAGGGAGAAGGTAGCACTATGGGCTACGCTCTTGGGCCTGCAATTTTAATTGGTAGCGGAATCACAGCCTATTCATACCTTAAATATGCTGGAGTTGTTTATTGATGAAACTCTATGTTGAAGCATCCAGCAAAAAATCTTTAATTCAAAGGCTTGCCTCTGGAGAAGAGATTAGTGGCTATAATTATTCAATGTTTGGTGGCGGTGGCCGCTATATGTTAGATGATAATCTTGCAGATGGAACCATTATAGCAATTTATAGTCAAATGTCACAAGGAAATCCTGTTGCTAAATCATGGGGAACTTGGACCAATAAAGTATTGAAATCAGAAACTTTTGAAGCCATGACTGTTGATGAAAATCAATGTTCCGTTTGTGGTTCTGAGGCAGTCCATCATTACAAAAATGGGGCAGTTCAATTATGCGATAAACATTTTCAACAACAATTTGGGAGATATAGTGCAGAATCATTTGAAGCAACAAATGGTTGGAAAGTAACTTGTAGCAAATGTGGTGTTCAAGGACATAATAAATCCACTTGTGGAAAAACTCCAAAAACTTATGTTCGTAAGACCATCAAAAAAGATGATGCTATGCTCATGACGATGCTGGACCAATGGCATACTGGAATTAGAGGAGCACAAAGAAATGGATATATTATGGGAATTACAGGCATAATCGTAGGATGGTTTATTAACAATCAGTTCTTCTGTAGGAAGTGAGAGCCATGTCCGACCCACTAAAAAAACTACTTGAAGAAGAGCAGAAGAAAATAGATGCTAAACTTCAGTATCGTAGCGCATCACAAGGAGAAATTAAACTTCCTGATGTATTGCCAAATCTCTATCCATTTATGCCGAAAAATGAAACTCCTGCATGGACTAAAGAGATAACAACTCAAGATTCTGATAAATTAAATGCAGCCATAGAACAGCAAAAAGAAAAACAATCTAAATTAAATGATGTCTTAGGACAGCCGACTCAACACAGAGGCAGTAAAAGAAGGCTTAAATAACAAGCCTGACTAAGTTAATATATGAGTATTCGTAGGCAGGGATGGACTGTCCAATGGGACGATGATGGAAGCGTCCCCGTATCGGACTTTACCGGATTATCTACAGGAGAATCTATTTTTTATAATAATCCTGGAGCCACTAATGCACTAACCTCAAGAAATCGGACTGGAATAGACCAATTTTTAGTTCTTCAATATTATGGGAGCACACCAGGAAGAGTCAATGTCACAGAATCAGAATTAGATGACCCTGCCGCTTGGTGTCCAGGAACTTACATGAACTATAAGGTAGGAACTACCTATTACTTCCAAGACCTAACAGGAGTTCCAATGGAAGGAATGCCAGGAAGTGCAGCACCATATCCAATTAGCATTAGTAATGGTGTTGGAACATCAGGATATAGACCAGTATTAGGAGATAAGACTTACATTCCAGTGGAAATTCCTCCTGGAACTGATTGGGATATTATTTTAACAGTTATTAATCCATTTGTGGACCCAAGACAACCTTTGGATTGTTCAGCAGCATCTCAATACACATGGACGGCGAACTAATATGATTGTCACACCAGGCGTTACGGATGATACACCTCAGACGGCATTAACTATCAATTTATTGGAAAAAGTCTTAGAATACCGCTCACCACTCACATTTCCAAATAATCCATGGCCTGACGCATATACAATAGCAAATATGAGCGGATTTTCTTGGAGAGACCCAGGCAACCCCCGACCAAATCCAATTCCTCAATCTATCGTAGTAAGGGAAACTAAAATTGCTAATGATATTTACTTTGTGACCGGCACAATAGACTATCGGTGGTTTTTTGACCAATATGGATTCGGAGCAGCACAACCAGAAGTTCCTATCAGAGATGGATTCCTTGCGTGTTGCAGATTAGATAAACTAAATGATTTATCAGCATGGCATATACTATTTGATAGAGGAATTCAAAATATTTATAATTCTAACCCAGCCTTGAATGTTGCATCAGCAAATCCTCAAGTCCCAAGTGGTTTAGCACAAATTCCAGATAGCGACCCTACATTAGATGGCGGGATGTATGGAATGGCAGTAAGTGATGGATTTGGAATCAATGATATTTTGAACTATAATTCACCAACGGATGGAACTGCTCAAATTACTCAAGGGGTTTGGTGCCACACCGTTGGAGGAGTAGGCATAACTGCTACAGCAGGAACTATTATTAACAATGCATTACCAGTAGGTGGTCAAGTATCATATCCCATACATCATATGTATTATGCTATTCCATTAGATGGGGTAACAGATGGAACTGTATTAAATACTAATTTAATTCCTGCAGCCATTAACACAGCGTTTAATGTTTCTAATACATACAATATTAATAATTATGCTGTATGGGGTGAATTAGTAGTTATTGGAGTAGGAGAATCATCCATAACAGGAGCAAATGCAGCACCAGTAATAGGAGGAAATCCTAATTATTCTGGTGTATCTACAGTTCCAATGTTATTTGGAAGCGACCTTCCGACAGTATCTTCTAAAAATTATGGACCCTACACAGCAAATAGTTTAATTGATAATTTTACTGGAACATTAAAGCCAATACTTGGAGGTGGCATGATTGGATTTTATAGAGATATTACACTCACAGGGTCCACAGATATGACAAACACCATTGGAAATGAGGCTAACAGCCTATTGGGACAATATATGGCTGTCGGTTGGGCATACACTTATGCAAGTGGAGTTGCGACTTCTGCTATAACCAGCCCATTGGTAACCATTGGGACATTAGAATTATCACAGACTATTTTTGCAGCCAATCGTTCATATTGTAACACCCCAACAGGAGCCGCCCCTAATCCATTACCAACTACACCTATTGCTCGTCAAACTGATGGAATAGCAGCCCCAACCCCAGACCAACAAGAAGGCACAGATGTTTTGGATGGGTCATATTATACAGCAATACAACAATTAAGCACCACTCAAGGAGGAGATGAACCAATTTTGTTAAGGTTATATGTCCCACAATTTGATGCAGCCGGAAAGCCATGGGAAAATTTAACTCACATAACTTATCATTATACTTGTAAAAATCTTCTTAATGCAGCATTAGGATTTATCCCCCAACCAAATGGGAACTTTGACTTTATGCAGATAGGCCCTCTAATTTCTTCTAATACGGAATTAAATACTTGGCAAACATTCCCAACAACTGAGGAAAGAGGATTTCAAAACACCAATTTATCTAACACATTTATTTATGGCACAGCATTTGCCAGACCAGACTCACAAAATATTCAATCCGGAATTCAGAATTGGGGCAAAGCCTACAACAATGTGCCTCGTTTTTCTGCAGACATAAGAGGTTTTTGTGGAAGTTATTCACCAACTAATGATACTGCTGCAGATTGGGAAACAGTTCGCCCATATATTTTAACCTATGATACAGCCAATGGCTCCACTATACTTCCAGATTATGCAGCGATGTTAGCAGGGAGTTTTTGGTCTATTGCCATCACCGCTTCTTGTTTCTTTGATTATGGAACCACACCTACTGCCACACCACTACAAGATAGCGTAGTTGCAGAGATGAATCAATATACTGCTCAAGTAGCAGTTCCATTAGACACCACAGCATACCTCACAGGAGGAGTCATGAATATGGCCTATGATTTAGATAGAAATCAATGGGTTATAAGTATTTCAGCAAATCGTAATGGAGCCGAAAATAACCCTGCTTGGTTTATGGCTGCCAATTCTAATTTATCTCGCTATGCATTTTTCAAAACAGCCGGTATCAAAAATCCTATATTGGCCCAACTTGATGCTACACAAATAGGGCCTCCACGGGGTCCTGGTGCCCCACAAACAACTTCATTCATGTTCACAGATTGTGCCGGAGGCTCCGATACATTCAAAGCATATACATTAGGAGGAAACTTTGGTTCAGCAGATGGAGTTGGAGGAGTATATACTGGATTTGCTGATGGATTCCCAGGAATTAGTGGAGCAATTCAATTAACCAAAATGGAAGCAGTAGGTGGAAAATCAGTAGTTATGTGGGTTGATTATTTACTGTTTGATGGAGTAGATTCTCTTATCGCCACAGTTGTTCAAGAATTGGGATTATCAGTTACCGTTGAAAATGTAGAATGGTATAAGCGAAAAATGATTAGTGGAGATGTTCTTAACATGACTAATGAAGAAATAGAGGCTTGGGTTCAATCACAACAAGCAGAATACAGAAAGATGCTTATTGATAATGAGCGTCAAGGTAGAGTTCGCAGACGAAGACGACAACAATCTGCTATTGCACATGATTTAGAAGAACAAATACAAGGAGAGTTTGTAGTTTCAGAAATGGACTTTATAGAAGGAGATTTCATTGAAAGAAATTTGAAAAACATTAGTGCATTCCCTGACCAAGATGAAGCATTAAAACATCAAATTATTACAGATGAACAATGGAATAGTTTAGATAGCCTATATGGAACCCCCGTTCCTAAGAAATCAACTTCCTTAGAACGGAAAAGAAAATCCACTAAACAACCGAAAAGTGACGCAGAAGACGAAAAACCTTAAATATCCGAAATGAGAAGTCATTAGTGGTTGATATGGATAAGAAGCAATACGAAAGAAATATAACTGTGAATGCTACCGAAGATTATTTGGTAATGACAACTGCTAAAATACCTGCTGGAGTTTGTCTAAAACAAATTTTGATACCACCCTCAAATAATGGTTACAGTGAATATTTACAAATGTTTGTGTCCATGGATACAGAAGTAATTTATACCGGCCAATACATACCAGATGGAATCAATGTTTCCATTGAAGATGGAGGGTATGATAAAGAAAGAATATTAATGTTTTCATTATCTTGTAATTTATGTCCTATGGATGTGATGGAATTTCTACAAGAATCCTTTTTCAGAGTTAAAATCTTAGGCGATTATATAGATGGGTATATCATCGGGGACGATTCAACATCCGCATATAATACCGAATTTTGTTTAACTTGGGTATAATGCTATCATAAGAACAATTAAATAGGAATAACTACCTAAACATCTCATGGCATCCCTGATGTTATTTACTGGAAAGGGCGGAGTAGGTAAATCTACAGTATCTGCCGCTACTGCCCAACACTGGGCCTCACAAGGATATAAAACCATTTTGGTGTCCTCCGACCCAGCCCACAGCACTGATGATACTCTCGGAGTATCAGTAGGACTCCAAACTACTAAAATTGGAGATAACTTTTGGGCCAGAAACATAGACGCAGAACGAGAAGCCAAGATATTTGCACACTCTCTTAATGAAGCCAGCAAAGATACTTTTGAGAAACTTATGCCAGGTGTAGATGCTGATTTATTTAGTGATATGGCGATGTTTCCAGGCATAGATGAGTTCTTTGCTTTAGAAGAAATATCAAAGTTAGTGCATTCTACGGATTATGATATAGTAGTTTTTGATACAGCCCCTACGGGACACACCCTTAGAGCCTTGACCGCACCAGATTATATTAAGACATTTCTATTAAAAATCCTTCGTATGAAAGCCAAAGTAGAAAATCTCAAAGGAATTTTATTCCGCAAGAATGATACTGCCTCAAAGTTAGTCAGCATTTTAGAAGCCGTTTGTGAAAAGATTGACAGGCTCAAGGTATTACTTCGCAATCCTGATTGGGTTACAGTTAATTTAGTATCTATTCCTACCGAAGCCGGATTTCAAGAGTGTTACCGAACCATTCGCTTCTTAGACTCACAAAAAATCAAGGTTAAAAATATCATCATTAATAATATCATCCCTAATTTTGGAGAACAAGTTTGGGAGGCTGCCGCAACTAATATGGCTACTGCCTTAGTAAAATGTGAATATGATAATCAACAACCATATTTAGCCAGATATAGTGATGTCTGCAAATTGCATCAAATTAAATTAGTCGGAGTCTCCAGACTTCCTTATGAGCCCAGAGGAGAAAAACTCAAAGATTATGCTAACCTATTGTGGAATCCAAACTCTGGACTAACTTATGACGCTATATACTCTCTCACCACCACCCCAAATAAAGTCCAAGTTAAGATTCCATTTGCCGCCGTTTCTAAGTGGGAAGTTTCAGAAAATGAAATTAAATATCAATTTGACGAATTTAACTTTGGACATGGAGAATTATGGTATTACATACCACACCCACCAAAGGCTGAGGGAAAACCTCAAGTTAGGAAATACAAGGATATGGTGACACTCTCATGGAGCCGATAACAATAGTATTTATTTGGATGTCCCTTTTAACATTTATCGTAGCAAGTTTATCTTTTTGTAGTATTTATTTTGTATGGTGGTATATCACTCTAAGAAATCCTAAACTTACTGAATTAATTGTAGATGCTTACAAAATAAAAAATGAAGATAAACTTAAATAGACGGAACGGTAAGTTATTGTCATGAACGCTGTTCCATTGATTGCTACTGTCGGAGTTGTAGGTGCTGGTGCAGCCTATTATTATTATCAAATGTATTGTCCCGATGCTAATATGAGCCGAGATGATGCTGGCGATTGTATCTGTGCAGAAGGATATTACCTTGACCCAGAAGATGACCAAAAGTGTGTTTCACTATCAGTAACCGAAGCAACCGAATGTAAGGGTGTTTTAGTGAATGGAGTTTATGTTTATGATGCAGACGGTGACGACCTCACAGATATTCTTGCTGATGAAACCGAAGATGCTCAAATTGACTGTTTGCTATGTAATGCCTGTGAAGGTAGTTCTAAGCAAGCCCAAGACGGCCGTTGCTTGCGATGCCAACCTGCGGCTACCCAAGCAGAATGGCGTGAGTCTGATGCACTAAGTCATGGAGAGAGTTATTCTGAAGTTCCTACTACTGCACCTTCTGATGACCCAAGCGGTTGGATTCCTAATTATGAATTAGCCCAAGCAGCCAAGGCCACCCCTGCTAACCCACTTTCTGCAGATTATGAATGGACCCTTGTTACTGAAACCTCTGCTAATGATGCAGAAGAAGTTGGACCTCAATACACACCATTCCAATATGCACCAACCACCGGATTTACGACTACTGACCCATCTTCGTGTCCAAGCCAACAATGGTAATGTTATATAGTTGGTGAGATAATCTCACATTATGTATCTTACATTTGATTGGGATGATGTAGAATATGATGAACCAATAGTTCAAACTGCTATGAAAGAATTACAACATCGTTACGGTTTTGGAAATGTTTGGTATCGGATTTCTTCATCAGGCGAGGGAATCCATGTAATTATTGCTAACTTATTATGGAATGGTAATTTAGGAATTATGGAAATAACTCCACAAGAGTTTGAAAATGAATTCACACTAACTGTAAGAAAAGAATTTTCTGAACCTCCATGGGGATTAGAATGCAAAGGTCGTTTAATTTCTGATTCTGTTAGGACTAAAAATGGTTTCCGCACAGGAAGGATATTTTCTGCTAAAAATGATAAGTCCGCAGGAGAGTGGATTCCATATGTCTGAATTACCAGAATGGTTAGAAGATTTTGTTTCTATTGTAGAATTAAAGCAACATCAAGGCTTTACATTTTACATTAATGGGGAGGCATCTCAAGACTCAAGATATATTGTTACTTCTATGTGGCAGGGTCGTTCAATTCACGCTCTTAAACAGAAGATATAAATACAATGAAGAACACACATATATTATGAGCACAGAAATGCGATATTGGAAGCGTGTAGGATTCGCTGTCAGCGAAGGCCAAGCATTAGAATTAATTGACAGATTGGCAGATAAGCCGCATGGCTCTGTTTTGGATGATGATTTGGAAGAATTTGATAGCGTAGGAGGAGACCAATCTCCACTTACTATGGCTCGTGAAATTGAGCAATTATTTGAAAGAGATTATGATGAAAAAATAGATTTACAATTAGATGAGTCTATTAACTGGATTATAGTTGCTATGGAATTTGAACGCAACAAGAAACAATTTGTTAAAGATTTGAAGGCAGAAGGTAAAACTCTGGCAGAAGCCAAAGAACTTTATGAATTCGCTAAAGCAGACATTGTTCGCAAAGCACTTGACCTCCCAGATATTGAAGAAGTTCAAGAAATGATTGAGGACCAACAAAGACCTCGTGATGGAAGAGGAAATATACTCACTGATGAAGAAATTGCACAGCGTCAAGCAGCAATAGAGGACTCAAAGGAAACAAATGAAGAGGAATGATAATGGCCGAAGATTCCAAAGGCTATGATTTTTCCAGAGACCCACTTGCCGAACAACCTAAAGCCAAGAGAAAGCCACTTCCACTAACTGAAACATTAGTGTTAGATATTGTGGACTATATGTTAGCCAATAAAGGCTATGGTTATTCCACACAAATTTCATCGTATATGGTAGATTATAAACCACGCCGTTATACATCTCGTGAAGTAGTAGGGATTCTTCGTAATAGACCTTGTTTCCGTCATGCTCAAGCCAAAGATAGGAAGGGAGGCATCCGATGGAGATTGGATGTATTGGCTTTAGAGAAATATCTAACTCAAAAAGGCTATGATGAACGAGCCACAGAACGAGGTATCTTTGATAAAATTAAAGAGTTAAAATGGAATCAAATTAATAGCACAATAAATGCTTTAGAAAATATGATGCCTGAAATTACTGACCCTTCTGACGACACCATTAATATCTGCTATGAAAACATAGCAACTTTGTGGTCTTAATCAAACAATATTTATTCGGATATTGGGATGTATATTCGGATTGATTGTCCGAAACGCACAAAGATTCATATATCAAGAGCAACCTATACTAATTATGGTCTGGTTTATCCGTAGGTATATCAAAGGAATTAAAAATTCCGGAACTAGTGATGTCAAGGTTTCAGATAATGAAATTAGCATTCCACAGTTTGTAGATTTTTGTCATCGTCAAGGAGAAGGAAAATATATTTTGGGACAACGAGGAAAAGGCATTCGTGGTTTTAAGAAAATTACAGATTGTATCGTAGAGGGTGCAGAATTAGTAGGTAATTGGCAACCCAACAAAGTATTCGCTGCAGAAGAAGTATCAGTAAAGAAAAATATTCGTTTAGGCGACCTTGGAGATACCGAACTTTTAGATTTAATGAGTTCTATGTCTGATACAGATATTTCATCATCAGATGATTTCTCTAAGTTTAAGTCTGATTTAACCTCAATTCATGCTGAAATTGCTAGTAGAGGAATAAATGGAGGAGCAAAAAGTGAACCATCTATGGAAATCAAGGCTGCTGAACCAGTAGCACTTAACCCAAACAAACCATTAGCCTCTGCAGGATTTGGAGTAGGAAAATCAGGATTGGCTATGGGCTTCGTAGGAGGACTCATGGTTGGAGTCGTAGGAACTATGATGTATTATAAATCTAAGATGGATGGAATTAATAGTGATTTAGAAAGAATTAATAAACAACTAAATGAGGCTGAATCTGCCATCAAGAGAGCAGAATCCAGAGAACAGAAAAAGGAAGCGGTTGCTTCTGCAGTTAAAAAGCATGACTCACGAATGAGTTTAGACTCAGCATTTTTGAGCAATTATAACCGCAATCAAGGACCCTCAATGTGAGGAGTGATTCAACATGGAATTAAAAGAAATGAAAGATATGCTTGGAGCATATAAACAGTTGTTAGAGCGTGAAAAGCAGATGGCTTTAGAACAACACTTTCAAGGATTTATGGGTCAATTGAAAATTGATAATATTGAATTGAAAACTGAATTGAAAACACAGTTCTCTTCCTTAATTGATTTATTGGAGGAAAAAATCCCTATGGACCAAAGAATGTTAGCCGTTATTAATTCACCATTTATTTGGAATGTTATGCAACATAAAACTTCTGCTAAGGAGCGGGAATTACGCAGACTAACTGATGAGATTTCTTCATTTATTAAAGGAGCCTCTCAAGGAGCACAAAATGAACAACAGTTTGTTCAAAATCTTTTAGCAAATTCATTAAAAGAAGTAGCAAAATCTATTGAATCCGGTGAATTAAAAGCCGCAGATAGCCCCGTTATGTCATGGATAGATTCAATGAAGGGCGGATTATCAGATATATTTGATAAAGAGAAGATTTAACTACCATGCCGAACACAGTAGATATGGTGATATAATGTCCGAGTTTGATGATACCATCCACACCGATAGAGACCCCCAGCCTGAGCCATCAGCAGGGACTACTACCAATCAGAAAAAACTTGAATCAAAATCATTAGTAGAGATGCTTACTGCTGATGGAGATATTAATGAATTAGGTAAGCAATTAAACTTAGATTCTGATATGACTGAAAAGGTGTTGCTACCACTGGTTAATTTCCTTGATAAATATGGAGTGGGAGAAAGTCTTTCTACCAACCAAACTGTCAATAAAGGGGTAGGACTATTCGGATTTGTCTCCGATGTGGCTCCCATTTTGCGCTCGGCTACCGAGTATTTCCAAGGCAAGAAAACAGAACTATCCAATGATGATGAGGCATTCTTAGAACGAATTAAGGAGGCACAGAACTTTGATTCTATGAGTTTATTTGTAGGAGATGAAGTTGAAGATGATGATTCAGAACCTGAAATCCAACAAGTCCAAGAACCTGTTGGACCACCACCTGCAAACCCATTTACTGATGGACCTGTTGATTGGAATCAGATGTTAGGAGTAACTACACCATCACATAATGTAAATCAATCCCAATATAGTTCTATTGCTCAAGCCAAGAAGCAAAGTTCCGGAGGAATTACAGGAATTGAAGCCCTAGCCGCAGAACAAGGATTATCAATATCACAAGTTACAAATGACCGTCAATCAGCCACCAATTCTGGAGGTGGAGCCAGTAGTAATGTAGATTATACTAATAATGATTCACTTAATTCATTAGTTATGGGTGGTATGGATGAAATACAGAGAGCCATGAAAGGAGAGCAAAACAAACAAGCGGCTCAAAGCAAAGTTCTCTTTGAAGGAGAAAAATTAGCCACCCCCGATGCAATTACGCAATATAGCCCAAATATTGACCATGTTCCTGCCGCACCCACTATGAAAGGATTAGAAACTATGGAGGACATGATGACCCGTCAAGGAATAACCTCATTTGAGGAAAGGAAACCATCTTCAGAAGAAGTAGAAATGTTTGATGAAGGAGAAATGGAATTCATTGAATCCACTAATTCATTCCGCAATAAAGACACCGGAGATGAATACGAGGCAATATTAACCGAAGTTCCTGAAAGTTATTTTGACCAATCAATCCAGACTTTCCAAAGTGCTATTGAAACTCCCGCTCCAATTCAAGATATTGTAGAAATGATGCAGGAAGAGATTATTGAAGAATCCGTTATAACTCCCACAGACTATAATAATATGTTAGTGACTGAATTAAAATCCGAATTGAAGGCCGCTGGACTTTCCCAAGCAGGGACTAAGAAAGAGTTAATCCAACGCCTAAATAATTCGGAGGAATGATATTTGCCGAATCCTGTATGGGCCAAATATGTATCCGAGCAAATGCCGGATTGGTTAGAGTGGTTTCGTAATATCCACCTTAAATCTTATGTAGAACTTGCTGCTAAGTTTATTCAACTTAATCCCTATTATGTTCCATCCGATGATGGTTCAGAAGCAGTAGAAATATTTGATAAAATGATAGTTAATAGGAATTTTTTTGAGAATGTTACCGATGCAGGAGTCAGAGTTTGGGCCAATTCAGGGTTTCATGAATTTGTAGAGGCATTAGACCTCTATGCCCACAGATACCCAGAAATAGCATTGGTCTGCAAACTATTTAATCAAAATATCAATTGGTTCAAGCGCATATATCAATTTTTAAGGGCCGAACTTATTATGGAATTACGCAACGATGGGCGGAATTTGTAGGGACAAACTTAAATAACAATAGAGAGATAGTAAGTATATGCCTGAAGTGTCATCGGAAACGCAAGGTAAGATTATTGCATATCTGGCTTTAGATGGATACAATCAAGGAGCAGTTGGAGATATTCAACCAATCATTATGCAATGGTTAGAAACTATTATGGACTCATCTGGAGACCCAATTTTCACACTTTCAAAGACCCGTTGGCAAGGAAAAAACGCCCCTCTTAGTGGTGCTGCTTCAGCAAAAAATGCTTACAAAATTGCCAAACAAAACGGACTTAGTAGCATAAGTGCGCTGGCAAAAGAAATTAAATACGCTTATGGTGTAGAAATTAAAAGTGGACAAACAGCACCATCCCGTGGTCTAGGAACCTCAACAGATGATGAGGGAGACCGAATTCCCAAAAGAAATATCAAGGCAGATAAATTCAATTATAATGGTTGGGCTTACTATAATATATTTAATATAGCGATGGGATACCAACTACCGACAGACTACCTCAATAGCGTTATTGCAGTTGGAAGTGGGGGTATGTATTTAACCAATTTTGATGTAGAAACAAATGATTGGATTTTCCCTGATGCGACTCCATTCCCCACCCTTGAAGATATGCAAATGGATAGAGGAGCAGTAACAGGAAATATTGATATTGTTAGCCCAGGAGATACACCCTCTGCGGTTACACCTGCTGAAGTTTTCGTCCCATTTGTCCCCTCGGCTGCTAGTCCAGGTATGAAGATAAAAAATCCAGTAGAAATAGATATGGCTAAGTTCCCAACATTTACAGCACCTACTCCTGAAGAAGAAATTTCATTATCACTTAAAGAATGGAATCGCCAGAAGAAGGAGCAAGGTGAAGGGCCATATTATGACTATAGTGGAGAAGTATTAGTTACATTCGCAGCATCTACATCCGATTCCGCTATGCAACCTATTACAAGTGTTATCTCATCTGCAGGTAGTAGTGAAGCCACAGAGGATGCCGATAACTTTATGGATGATGACGATTGGGGAGATGATGATGAATCATCCACCACAGAAACTATGGAGGACTCAAAGTGGTTTTTAACACCCACCATTCAATTCTCTTTCCGCCGTGGAGCAGATGCTTACTTTAGAGCAGTAGGAGATATTTATGAGGGACAAATGTGGCCTGTTTCTATTTCAGATAGCGCAGCACCTACACGAGTCACAAAAGTTAAGGTTTGTTGGCAACAACCAGTTGCTGGGCAACCAGATGTAGTTAATGGATTTAAGATTAGCCTTGAACAAGACGGGATTAAAAAAGATATTTTTGTTAAAGATGATGAGGTAACAGAAGGATTTACTTTGAATACCAGCCAAGATGGTTACAACTATCTAGGCAGTTCCAATAATGAACCCGCCATTCTTAATAAAAGCGTTGTTATTTATGCACACGGAGTTAAGGGATTCGGTGGACTCCTTAATAAGATGGATAATATTGAACCAGCAGACACATTAACATGGAGTGACCTAAATAATTCAGGAAGTGCTGGAGAATATAAGGGCGATGTGCAAATTTCTCAAGCCGCTCAAGTAGGGACTGTTATCAGAACTCAGATTTCTCGGTTTTACGGGAATCCAAATATTACAGATATGTCAGTATTTTGGAAAAATTGGACAGAATCAGGAAATGCTGATTCAATTATGGACCCAATCAAGGGTGGAAACAACATTATATTCAACTTAGAAAAAGAAGTATCTATTTCTGCCGATATTAAACTATATGCAGATACAAACCCTGACTATCTACGAGAAAAATCACTTAAACTAAACATTATAGGAGAGGGAACAGGGTCAATTTGGGAAGTCCCAACCGAAACTGATATTACTGGAGTTATATCCCCTACCAATGGAGTTTGGAATCAATATGTAGATTTTAATTGTAAATCTGGCAAGGCTTCAGAGTTTTTCCCCAATCATAATGGACAACGGTTTATTTTACCAGGTGATGAACAATATTTGAAGTTTGTAGGCCCTAATAAAGAAATTCTTAATCCAGAACGAATGGCTAACAGTATAAAATATATTACTTATGATAAGTCTTCAGTTAGAGACCTCAATGGAGATAAAATCGTGTCAGGAATTAAAGTAGCATTTGTAGAGACTGTTCCAGACCCTCAAGATGATATGGAAGAAATTGAAGAAATTCGTTTCCTACGGATTCCTGATGAAGAGTCAGAATTCCATGCCATAGATAGAAATGGAGAGCCAGTCGGTGGAACAATTGAAGGTGGATTAGAAAGACCACCAGACCCAATGATTATGATTAATACTAAATCTCAATTAATTGGCTATGATTCATTAGAAAACCTACGCCGACACGAAAAACAATCTCCTTCCTATACTATTGATAAAGATAATGAAATAGTAACTGATTCAGTTGCTTGGATTATGGGCGACCAAGTTTATTACATCGTTGCTACTAATGATGAAGGCAAATCATATTTAGTAAAGATTGATTTAAAAATTCCAAAGAGGTGAGTGAGATGACTGAAAAAGAAATAGAAGAAACCGAAGAGTTTGCGGAAGATGACACATTGTTTGATGCCAAAGATACACCAAATCCAAATATTGAATTAAAAGGACCTATGGCGACTATTGAGGGAATCACGGAAAAGTATCAAGAAGAAAATGAAGAGCAGAATCAAGTTCAGGCAATTCTACCAAATCCAGCATCACAAACAACTGAGGGAAGACAGTTAGAAGGTCTAATTGGAGCCAGTGCTTTTGCTAATTTAGATGCCATTTACCGCAATCGTGGACAAAAAATGGATGAGTTAATTACAATTGAAGAATTACCTTTGATTGGACATATTGAAATTCAAAATAATAAAGAGGGAAATCCTAAATATCTTGTTTTCTATGATGAGTCTGGAGCAAACATCACCCAGACAGTTCAATCACTATCAGGAATTGCTTCTGCAAATATGAATAACATTATTGGTGAAGATGCATTACAATTTACACAAATTATGTCTAAATCTACACTTTCCAGTCAAGTTATTGGTGCAAACCAATGGAGCCCATCTTCAATGGGAAATGCATTGGACCCAAAATTCCAGAGTTATCTTTCCACTTTTGCCGCTACAGAACGCCGAACCCAACTTAACGACCAATTAAAACAACTTCGTGCTCTGATGCTTTCTTTGAATACTGTATTCGCTTTTGATGATTACCGACATTTAGAAGCATTTATGGCAGCATGGATGATGAAAGATTCCACTTGCCGACTTTCTGGAGTTCCAGGAACTGGAAAAACCACAGTTATTGAGTGTGCTGCAACATTGTTAGCCAACTCATATGGTTTCAACACAGGAACCAGATTGTGTGCTCCAAGAGATTATGAACTATCAGAAGGAGAAGACAGTAAAGTATTTAATGAGAATAAGTCACTAGATAATATTTATGCGCCAACTATATTCCCTAATGGACAACAGTATAATATTAGTTTTGGAAACTTGTCCAGACCAGAAATAGCAGAGTTATGGGAAAATTGGAGATTTAACAAGTGGCAACAACCTAAGAAAGTAGGAGATGACTATATGTATTCTGGAAAAGATGCCAGTATGAAATCATTTGTCATACCAAGTGGTTCATATCTTTATGATTATAGTTATCTTCAAGCACTTACTAATAGTGGTCGTGAAAAAGTTGCTTTACCACCAGAAGCATTCCGTAACCTACTTCTTCAGCATTACTATGCTGATGTCCCCTATAACTTTGATATAAATGATGCTGAAACTTGGCCGAAGATTAAAAATGGCCGAATTGACATCCCAGAAGGAGTCGCTAAAAAGCGAATTGCCAAACCAGTCAAGATTATGAACTCTACCGGAGTTGTTGATTTTTCCTCAATTATTACTATGGAGATAGGTGAAGGCGATGATAAAAAGACATTCCCAATGCAATTGGCTAATCCAGAGATGGATAAGGCACGAGTTGAAACTCTTCTAACTACAATCACGACAGTTACTAACCGTGATGCTAATTCATTCATTCAAGAATATATGGATAAGTCAGGGTTAGATGCACTTTATACAGACGCTGGGCGTAACGAAGGTTATTGGCTCCGTCAATTCCTATTAGATACTTGCTATGATAGCCGAGCGAACCCAGATAAGTTTGCAGGAGGACAGAATTATCCTTCTATCTCACAAGAGATGATTGCAGAGATAGGTATTGCTAAAATTGATTACGAAAAGAGAGCAGACGAAGTTCTTTATGGAATGGAAATTCGTGAAACCTCAAGTTTTGACCCCTCCAAAGGAGCACAAGTCAGCACTTTTGACTTTGAACCAACTCCAAGACCAATTGTTACCCAACCAGTTAAGTTCTTTAACGAAGCAAACCGCTCTAAAGCAGGTATGGAAGATGCTATCTTGGGTCTAATTGCAGAAAAGAAAGTAGAATACCGAGGAAGGGAATTCCAATCTCCAAACTTTGTTGCGTGGATGGATACCAACCCTCACCAAAAAGGAAACGATTTGGCATTTACAGACAGAATTGACATGGAATTGTTGTTTAAGTCCGTATCAATGGGTGGAAGATACAACATCATGTCTGGAACCGGTGGAGGAATCCCAATTATTGAACTTGTCAAGAACATGACAAAAACGGACGCAGTTTCTCCACTACGCTTTGCAGACCTTAGAGCCATGTGGGATTATATCGGAGATAATCAATCTGGTATTCAAATGACCCAACCAGGTGGTGCCTATGATGGATACCGAGATGTGGCAGCAATATCTGTATTGTTTTCTCAAACTTATCGTGTCCGCAATCCAAATGTTCCAATGGGTGATAATGCCATGAGTTGGACACAAAGCCCTCACGAATCACCACTTGTAGATTACTCCACTACTACTAACACCACATCTATTCCAACAGGTGGGAACACATCTCCTGTATTAGACGGCGGAAGTAGAAACGCATTTGCCTCTGGTAATGCCGATACTTGGACCGGCGATGCTACATCACTTTCAGCAAAACAATTACCTGCATTATTCACAAGAGTTCTTGGTTTCCGATTTACTAACTCATTAGTTAAGTTGGCTCGTGCCTTTGCTTTCTTGAGAGGAAAGTCCTATGTTAGCCGAGAAGATATTGTAGATGCTGTGCCGTATGTTTGTGCTCACAGAATTGGAAGAAGTCGTGAAGGTTTAACTGATACACAAGGAAATACCAAAGGAATCGGAGAAGCCAGTTCACTTAACCTTGCATATAATAATGAGCAGGAGTTTTTGCGAGAAATGTTAGTTAATGGTTATTTGATGAGAGATATTGACATTGGACAAGGAACTGGAGCATCATTATTAGAGATGTTAGATTCTTTCTATGAGCGATGCAATGGTATTTTACAATCAAGTATTTATTCACACAATTACGAAGACCAAGTATTATCCGCACTACAAGCCGTATTTAGCAGCACATATACAACTAGCGATTCTAATTTAGGAAGAAATTTAACTCCAGTGCATTGGCATATTGCTACTATGGTGTCTGAATCAGAAAGAAAAGGTAATACAATATTGAGAACTTATACAGTGCCTAATGGAAACAAAGGAGGATACCCAGAAATGTATTCTTACTACCTTCAGAAAATCACATCACCAATCTCCAATCCAAGTCTGAAAGGAGATTCATGTTTGTATGATGTTATGAGGACTCGTGTAGAAATCCTTAATAACCCTAATTTATTCTCTGATGATAAGGCTCGTTTGATTTCACTATGCGATTCTGAAATTAACATTATGGCTGGAAGTTCAACTGGAAAGGGACAGGCTAATGCTATTGAACCAATTAATACCAGAGCATACAATTCCAATACATTAAACACTCTGGGAAGCGCACCATTATTGCCATTACAAACTTATGGTGATACATTGGGTGCTTGGGCAGCCGTAACTAATACTAAACCCGCAATAGCAACGGTGGCGTTGGTCCAATCTAAATTAAAAATGACCTCTCAAATGTATGGCAACGATGCTGCTCATATCGCCATGTCTGGACAACAACTCAAACTTGTAGGTCGTATTAAATTAGGAAATAGGTCCACTACTGATTCGCTTGAATATGGACGATTTGTAAGAAGTCTAAGTGTGTTTAATAATATCATGGAACCTCAATTATCAAATGGAGTCGGAAGACTTATCCTATCCCCTTCAGCCGAGGACAAGAACTTCCCAATTGAATTCTCTACCTTTATGGATTTAATCAAGGGTCAAGTTAAGGGTTGGTGTTCCGATGATTCAGAAGAAAACGAAGAGGGTTTAAGCAACCGTATCTTCACATATCTGAACAATTCTTCTCCAAGACAATTAAAGACAAAAGAGATAAACTTTAATACTGATGCAGGATTTACTGGATTAAGTGCCTGTTTTGAACTACCTCATGCCCCAATATCTAATTTGAACATAGGAGATTACACCCGTAATGTAGAGAGTGGGGCTGGAGTTGTTGCTATTGAATCTCCGATTAGAACTAATGAATCAGGTGCTAACAATTTGTGGTTAGCCCCAGAAAATGATTTCCTAAGACTATGGATTAATTTAAGTTCATTAGGAGAGCCAGAACCGGCTGGACCTGATGGAATTGATGGAACTTTCCAAACCTATATACTTTCTGTATCAGTATCTTCTAATCTTGGGAAATATATATTGAAGGCAGAAGACGCATCAGAAGTTCAAGATGAAGAAGAAAATGCACGAACTGTCGGTTCTATTGAACTACTACCTATATCTGAGAAGAAATGTTATACCCAATCATCATATAAGCCAACGGACCAAAAAATCTATGATGCGGGAAATATTACCAAGTCAGACAGAGAGTTTTGGCTAGAAACGATTGGAGATATACTACAACGACAACAATCTTAAATAGCAAGTGCATCAAGTATAGCACATGGCTGGTGAGATATATCGTGATGGGAACATTCACCTCAGTCCAGAAATTCAATCTACATTTGTAGGTATTGCTAACTTAGTAGGAGCACCCAATGTTCCACTTATTATTAGTAAGGGAAATATGCATAATGCATCCACAGATTCAAAAAAGGTATTTATGGGAGGTGGCTATGTCGCACTTACTATGCCAGGAAACTATCATGGATTTGATGAGGCATTCGTGGCTGCCGGTGCCGCATTTGTTATTGGACATGAATTAGGACATATTACAGTCCATCCAGGAAGAGGTTGCAGTTGGAGAGAAGAAATTGAATCATTACCTATTGATGCCTATGAACAAATGAGTATGGCAAATATCATTTCTGATATTATGGTAAATTATATGGTGAGTAGAGGGAACAATTATATTGAAGATAACACTGAATTTGGTAATGAATTAAAAATTAAATTACTAAATGGACATGAAGGAAGTTCTTTTAATCGTGTAGGAGGTATGAATGATGGTGGAGAAGGACAACTGGAACGAGAAACTGTATCCAGACTTTTAGCCACAGGAGTTAATTCATTTGGTCAGCCTATGATTGATAATCGTTATACACCCCCACCATCCACAGGACTCTCACAAGGAGATTATTATCCAAATGCAGGACCTGGAAAAGAACGAATGATTTCAGAAGACAGTGCCGAGCCAACCCCACTATGGCAAACTAAATTAGGATATGGAAGAGGATGTCAAATTTATGCCCCTTTACAAATGTGTGTGGGAAAAACAAATCCAGACACCGGACAACCATTTACAGATAATTGGAAAACAGTCCGAATCAAACAAACATATAATGTTCAATATTGCACTCCTTGTAAGTCATACCAAATTTATCAAGATATTGCCGGTCAATGCCCTATTTGTGAAGGAAGCACTTCAACTACTGCTACATTTAGGCCTGGAGACTATGTAGTGACACGAGTTATGACTTTTGATGGAAAGATTAATCCAGAAAAAATTCAACCAATCGCCAACTTAGAAATAAATGGTAATTGGATTCCTTCGGCCTATGCTGATTATCTATCTCCAGACACAGGCGCAATTTGTAATCCAAATTGGGCAGTTCACTTTGGATATAGAGGTGAGCAAAGCGGAAGTGTATTTGGCTCACAAAGATATACTTTTGGAACCAGATTTTTATTACTTTATGAGTGGGCTGCTAACTATGCTTTGTGGACTGAAGGTTATGGAGGCTACAAAAGTCGCCAAGCCGCAACACAATTTATTAAAGATATGGGATATACACTCCACGCCGCTACTATGGAAGCCGGAGGAGTTGGTGCTTAATGGGTTATCCTGAAAATACTGCGGTGTCTGGAATCGGACAAAACCTACTCAATGATATTTTTGATTTAATTTATCTTCAGTCTGATGCACCTAAGAATCAAATAGCACGAATGATAAACAATACTTCACAAGTAAGTGAAGTAGTAGAGAACTTTAAGGATAATGCACCTAGAATAGTTACTCTTATGAAGAGATTTATGAAAGGTAATACTCATGTCCCTCGTGATGATGCCGGAGATTCAGGGATTTTTATATGCAATCCATTACCAATGGGATTTGGCAGCCCTAATCCAGTCGTTGCTAACCCCACTCAAAACTTAGGGTGTGGCCGCCGAGACCATCTTTGGTGGTGGGAGTGGTTAGATTTTGGAATCTATAATTCATATTCTGAATGGGGTTCATCTGTCGGATTATCAACTTGGGAACATAATTATGTGGACCAAACTTGGGACAAAGCACAAATGGTAGTAGCCAGAGTTCGGTGTAATTCTGTCAATACTTGTGACGGTCAATCCGCAGGTTGTGGAACTACTTGGATAGGGAGCAGTAATTGTCCTAATCCAAAATGTTCAGTTGGTGGAGCAGCAACTAAATCAGTAGGTTGTGGCAAAACATCCTACGCCATGTTTCATGTGAAACTTGATAAGCCAGTTTCTTCCTATTGGCACTTTTCTGGAGGCCGATTCCGTAATGGAGCCCCAATTCCAGGAGTCACAGCAGAATTACCCAAAAAAACCATCTCTGTCATGCAAGGAACCAAAAGTGCAGATGATGAATACTCCTCAAATGCTTTTTATCGGTTTTATTGGATGGGGCTACCAAGAAGTAATGAATTTTTAACCACATTTGACCAGTGTATGAGCCATATTCCATATATACAAATAGGTTACCGTTCTAATAGACCCGATGCTCAATCCACGAGGCCTGGAGGATATGTCTGCAATTCTTGTAAAAAAGAAAGGATGGCACCACCATATAATGAAGCCAATGCAAATGTATGGAATACTAACTTTGACATATATCCTCGCAAGACTAAATTTAGCGTGAGTAATTATCCAGGCGACCAACATGGCGGATTATGTCTGAATATTGGTGATGTTCCAGGTAGTTATGCTGGACTTGCTGGTAACTTCGGTTGTATCTGTGGCGGAATCTATGAACCAAGACATAAAATTCCAGCCATTTCTGAATTAGATTATGAGATTTACGAAGCAAAAACGAGGGCTGACCTTCAAACCCAGGAGGACACAACCACTACTCGTTATGTTAATACAGATGCTAGAATAGCCGGTAGTGGAGATTCTTCAAACAAATCAATTTATGGTAGAGGAGCCGTTATTACCCGATATGTAAGAGCCGTTAAAGAAAAATATGGAGGTCCAGCCATGTTGCGAGCAAATATCGCAGTAGATAATATTTCATCTCTACAATCTATGAGGGCTAACAATGCCTATCCATTTACAGTCCCACTTTCAAAAATGAGGTATGCATTTACTAACAGCCCATTGAGAATCTGCACCAATCCAACACATATGGGAGTAAGATGGACAAATCCATCTACTGGTCAAGCAGAGGTTTCACCATTCAGACCACTACTTGATAACAGAGGACAGGCTATGGATTATTGTCCTGACTGTGGCATTAATGGTAATGCTAAATTTATTACGATTCACCCACAAGGATGGTTAAATCCCGCTAGACCCTATACTATTACATCAACCCAACCCCTGACTGAACAGAATACTATTGGAATTATAGGTCAAAACCCAAGCACAGGACAACCAATATCAATTAAGCAAACTTTCTTGGAACGGCCACAATGGACAATAGTTATGAGAGATTTAACTGATGACCAAGAAAGATACAACCTTAGAATAGAATTGCCACAAGTATTTTTAGGAGACATCATACCTAATGAATTTACTCCACAACCACCACCACCAACAAGTGATAATAGACCCGAAGGGTTCACTTGCCCTAACGAAAGGCAAGGACCGCTGGCAGTGGAGATGGAATGGCTAATGGCTAATATAGCCGGTGATAATGACATAGTTCCAGATGTAGATAATATGGAAGATGATGATATACTAGTAACAGAAACGGTAAATGCTGGAGATGACACACTTAAGGTAGAGCCAGTTATTAGAGTTAATGTAGGAGATTTCCTTAGTGGAGGGCCATATGGAAGTGGAACCAGAATTACAGAAATTAATGGTTCCAGATTAACCATTGTCCCACCAGCCTCAGAAATAGATGGACTCGGATTTGACAGCAGTGGAAGGCGGAATAGAATAAATGAATTTGAGGCACCATTTACAGTTAAGTTTATATCTAATACTAATGCAGATAATCCATTAACTCCTAACTGTTGCGATGGAGTGCAGGACAACCAATATACATTCTTAGTAACCGAGGGAAAATCAGCCTCTGGATTCTACTCAACCGTAGAAAGAGATTGGGTAGATACATCACCATTAGTTAATTATGGAGATACAAAAGGACTCCGATGGACTGAAGTTAATTCAGGAGCAGCCGAAGAAACCAACGCAATTCACACAGATACAGATGCCATGGGCAGTAGATTCCCATTGGGTATTGACCTAAATGACTTGCGAAGTTTAGGAACGACTCTGGCAGGCTTTGAACCAGGAGCATATATATTACCAAGCCCTATCAAATATGGGGATGAATATCAATGGTGTAATTTAGAATCCGGCCAACAGAACCAAATGGTTCAAGATATGTTCGCTAATGCTAACCGAATGATGAGAAGCGTCATTCAGCAAAGAACAGGAGGCTCTAATTGGAAGATTGAGGGAAATCATAGAACTCCTCTGGTAGAAGAATCAGAAGTTGCTCAAAGTGGAACAGTTCAAAAATTCTACAAATGTGAGACTTGCTCTACCTTAGCCAATATTGGATTAGTAGCCTCACAAAGAGGCATGGCAACAAATCTTTTGGATGCTCTTGAAAACAACACTTATTTTCCAGGCTATGCTACCATTAGGTTCTATCAAAATAGAGGAGATTTATCTTCAGATTCAATAATAATTCAATCTGATGGAACTATTGATTTAATCCCAGATGCAGACGGAGGCACTTTAACTCAAGGATATTTAGAAGGGGCTTTCCTATGGGAAACCACCCCCAGAGAAGGACTTGCAGCCTCTTGGTATAATTGGGCTATCCGGTTCCTCCCAGAATTATCAGAAGGCGGAGACTACCGCATAAACTAAAACTTAAATATCTGTGCCGATGAACTATTACTATGAGTATATTCTCTAATCTTACTCCAGTGGTTGTAGTTGGTGCTATGGCCGGAGGAATTATTTCAGAGTTTGTTCACCCTCATGCATATGGATTACACATATTACCCTCCACAGTTTTTACTATTTTAGATGACCAAAAATTGCATATTCACCATTGGGTTTGGGGTTTGGGATTCTTAGGACTTTATTCCTTGAAGCCATTTACCCGCCCATCCATTAATTCCTTAACTGTAGGATTTTTGTTAGGAGCAATTGCTCAAGGATTATCTTATTCTACCAGCCATTTGATGTTGTATGATGAAGAAGGTTTCAAACAAGAACGAGCCAAAGCAACGGAGGACTAACAATGGTATATGCAGAATTTTCCTGTAACTTTGAAGCCATAACTCCAGTTACTTATTGGGAATGGGGAGGTAGAGAAAAAGGTATGCAGGAAATCAATTTATTACCTGGCGAAATGGCGGGTGACGCATATTGGGGTGAGATTCAAGCATGGGATATAGATGAAAATTTTCCCATAATTCCACAAATAGTGGAAGCAATGTATGATTCCGACAATTTACCCACTAATCCTGCAATTACTCAGATGGCAGGGTTTTATATCAAATCAGGATTGATAAAAGTCAAGATAGTAGCATTGGAGGAAGATTTTATTAGTCAAGCGCAAGGAGGCAACGAAAAGGTATTAGGTATGTTTCGCCAAGATGATAATAAAATTATCGTCAGCGAGGATACTAAAAGAAAGATAAGTGTTTTGGGAAGTGTAATGGAATTTCAATCTCAACTAAATGAGGCTATTAAACAACGCTATAAACTCCACAATACTAATTTTATCATCAATTATAATCAAAAACTTCCACAGGTGATACAATGAATTATTACGATTTATTGCCTGAGTGGATGAAAAAGTTCCCTCCAAATTACCGAATCAACCTCTCTGGAGTAGAAGGATTTATTCAGGAAGAATCCTATGAAGATTATCCTGACCGACAAGAATTACCATTTTTCTTCTTTGTCCAGAGAACAGCAGATTTGGGCGATGTGAGTTTGCCCATTACTGATGAAGAGGAATCAATGCTTATAGAACAAGCGAGTGCTTGGTTACAAACTAATGATATATTGCAGTATTGTTCAAACAGAGGAGGCCCTAACTCTGAAAAATATGCTGTTGATGATAATGTATATTGGGCATACCTTCCTATGACAACCGAAATACACAAAATATGGTTAGATTATTGGGGGAACCAGAATTCCTACGGATTCATTATCAATTACAGTCAAAAAACTCCACTGGTGATACGATGAAGATTGCTTACGGATTATCAGGAGAAGGTCGTGGACATTCTATGAGAGCCTCTGCATTAGGAACACAATTGATAGCAGCAGGTCATGAAATTACATTTTTTACCAGCGGAGATGCAGAATTACCCCTTACTGAAAAGTTCGGAGCCAAAAGAATAGAGTTTCTACCCACACCTAAATTCCATTTAGTTGATGGTAAGTTGAATGTTTTTAAGACATCTATTGATTTTGTTAAGTTTATGAATACTGAAAGGCGCAGAATCTTGTCACTAAGCACAATGTTACAAGAAGAAAATTATGATGCAGTTATTTCAGATTATGAACCATTACTTTCCAGAGCCGCTTTGAATGCAAATATTCCATCTGTGGCATTTAATTCTCAAAACTTTGTCACAGTTTGTAAGATTCCATTGAAATATCGTCACTTATCCATGCCTTTAGCATTAGTTAATGCATTTATTGTTCCAAATTGTAGCCACACCATAGTTTCCAAACCAGTCCGAGTTAAAAATAAATCACATAAAAATGTAGATTTAGTAGGACCTATGATAAGAAAAAACATCACCGAACAAGAATGGAATGGAGAGAAAAACCATATATTGATGTATAGAAGCCATGCATTAGATTGGCCGACCTCTGAAATTATTGAATGGGCCAACAATAAAGGACTAACTATCTACTTTTATGGTAACTTAACACCCGAAGAAGAAAAATTAGTTTCGGACGAATTTATTCATAAGCCTATTTCAGAATCACAATTTGTTCAAGATATGGTAGATGCTAAGTTAGTCATTGGAACATCAGGCACCCAACTCATCGGAGAACTTGCTTATTTAGGAATTCCTGCAATTTTAGTTCCAGAACAAGGTCAAACTGAACAGGAACTTAATGCATATTTAGCAAATGATTCATATCCAAATATGGCTACTATAAATTCTAAAGATATTAATGGAGAAAA
>Ga0115000_10000627_pt1 | contig 32391 bp, 36 predicted proteins | sample ArcticOcean_MG_C_6_FD_89690 | JGI IMG/M metagenome (GOLD analysis project Ga0115000, IMG submission 89690) | Marine microbial communities from western Arctic Ocean - ArcticOcean_MG_CB8_128 | ecosystem: Environmental > Aquatic > Marine > Oceanic | place: Arctic Ocean: Canada Basin | collected...
AAAAGAATAAAGGTAAATTAATTGAGGTTGGTTATATAAGAGGTGGTAAGCAGTCTAAGGTTAACGTTAAACTTTAGTCATAATAATATCTTTAATAAGTTTAAAGAGTTGCCTAGAATATTTGGGATTCTTATTATCTTTTTTTTCTTTTTGAGCATTTGAGATTGTTTGTCTCAGTGATTGCCTATCGATTTTAGGATATTCATCAACAAATTCAGTTATTGAATCATTATTGCTTAATAACATATCCCTCCAGCCCTCAATAATATGATTTCTTTGTATTTCCTTTTGGGAGCTTACTTTTAATTGTTTCATAGTTAAAAAAGCATGAGTTAAGTCAGTCTCTCTCAGAAGTTTTCCTACATATTGCACTTGTCTTTTCTTAGCTGAGTTTGATTTTAAATTTTTGAGATCTATGATGGCCTCATAGGTATTAGATGAAAAATCAAATCTTTCTATATTTTTTATAGTTAATTGGGATATTTTCCTCCCAAAATCCTGAATTTTTTTAGAGTCTTTTTTTAATTCAGTTTTACTAACAACGACTTCTGCATCTTTATCTTTAGCTAACATGAGTTAATGCCTAATTCTTTCTATGATTCTGTATGATATCAGTTTTAAACAAAGTATTTTTTATGAACATGAAACTTCTTAACCTTTCTCAAGATGATTTGTATTCAATTTCAAATCAAGTTTTAGATTTGGCAAAAAATAATGGCGCCTCTGCTTCGGAAGTCGAAATTAGTGTTAGTACAGGTAAAACCATCTCAACTCGTATGGGAGCTTTAGAAACTGTAGAGCTAAATAACGGTAAAAGTTTAAGTGCCACTGTTTTTTATGGCCACCGTCAAGGCATTGCATCAACTTCAGATTTTAGTAGGACTGCTCTCGAGTCTTGTGTTTATGCAGCATGCCAGATTGCTAAATACACTGCTGAGGACAAAGCATTTGGCTTAGCAGACCCAACTCTTTATTGTACAGACATCAAGGATTTAAATATTTATAACTCTTATTTTGATTCGCAAGATTTAATGATTAATAAGGTTCTTGAGTGTGAAGATTACGCTTTAAATTTTGATAGTCGAATAACTAATTCAGAAGGCGCTCAATTAAACACTTCAGAAAATTTATTTGTTTATTTAAATTCAGCAGGTTTTGCTGGGGGATACCCATCATCCAGATCTTCCCTTAGTTGCTCTGTGGTGGCTAAGGATAATTTAGGAATGCAGAGAGATTTTAGTTATAGCTCAGAGAGGTATTTCAGCGACCTTAAAACAACTGAATTAATTGGTACAGACGCAGCTTTAAGAGCCATTAAACGCTTAGATGTTAAGCCGATTAAGACTGGGAAATATCCCATCATATTTGAAGCACCGATTGCTACGTCAATTATTTCTTCTTTGATTTCTGCTATTTCGGGTAGTAATTTATATCGTGAAACATCTTTTTTATTAAATTCATTAAATACTAAAATAGCTTCAGATGCTTTATCAATCTTTGAAAATCCATTTTTAGAAAAAGGTCATGCAAGTTCCAATTTTGATATGGAAGGAGTGCATTTAAATGAAAGAAGCATTATGGACAAAGGCTGTCTTCAAAGCTATCTTCTATCCTCTTATAGCGCCAGAAAGTTAGGAATGAAAACTACTGGAAATGCTGGAGGCTCACATAACCTTATTGTAAGTCCATCAAAAAACACTCTTGACCAATTAATTCAAGGGGTTGATAAGGGTCTTTTTATTACTGAGCTTTTAGGACATGGGTTAAATATGGTTACTGGAGACTATTCAAGAGGCGCTGCTGGTTTTTGGATTGAGTCAGGGAAAATACAACATGCTGTTGAGGAAATTACAATCGCAGGTAACTTAAAAGATATGTTATTAAATATTAAAGCGGTAGGGAGTGACGTTTATCAAAATAGCTCAAAATATACTGGCTCCATCATGATTGATCCAATGACAGTTGCTACTAATTCGTGATTACAAAAAAAGTAATTATTTAGCTTGGGAAATTTTTTTTAGTTCAGAATTCTCTATAGGAACTTCATTGAATTCATCATTATATGCTTCGTAGTTATAGTCGCTATCCGCAGAGTCTGTATAGTCAATATCCCCTGAAGGCTGGTCTTTTACAAGTGCTTCACGGTATTGAAGGTAAGCATCTCTTTGGAATGCATATGGGTCTAAAGATGCTTGATCCATAATTGAAGATGCATTTAGGAGCTCAGTACGAGCATCAATAAATTGTAAAATGCGCACTTGATTTCTTGCTCTTACATTATTTATGTAACTAATTGGATCAAATGCCAAAGTGTCTGTAATAAGTCCGGCAACGTCCCTGGTAGTTGAAGGACCTATAAATGGAAGTACTAGATATGCTCCTTGACCTACACCCCAGTGCCCAAGAGTTTGACCAAAGTCTTCCTTCCTTCTCTCACCACCATTCAATGAATGAACATCAATAAAGCCCAAGAGCCCAATGGTGCTATTAACTATGACTCTTCCAGTATCGTTAGCAGCATATTCAATCTTCCCTTGTAACAATTCGTTTATTACCGTTACTACATCTCTAATATTATTAAAGAAATTATTAACACCCTTCACAACAAATGTTGGAGCTATATCTTTATATCCCTTTGAGACTGGCTTCATAATTGCATTGTCAGCGACATCGTTAAACTTATAGATTGCTCGATTAAAGCTTTCTAGTGGGTCTTGATTTGCCTTTGTTGCGCAGCCTGATACCTGAAAAATAAGCAGGATGATAATTAAAAGATTGGATATTCTCATATACATATTATTATCCATTATTGTTGTATTTAAGTCTATTTAATAAGCTTGTAATAGTAGAATTAGAAGGACATTGTTGCAAAAAAACAACATTATTTAGCATTCTTAAATAAAGTCATAATTTTAGTCTTTTGTTCGGCATGATTGACGATCGGGAAAGGGTAATCCAAGCCTAGTTTAATTGGAAAATTATTTGGTGATTTATTAAAAAAAACAGATGGCTGGTGAATTTCTTTTTTGTTAAGTAATTTTAATTCAGGGATATATTTTTTAATGAAATGACCATCTGGATCAAATTTTTCTGATTGAAGAAGGGGATTAAAAATTCTAAAATAAGGTTGCGCATCACAACCTGTAGATGCTGCCCATTGCCACCCCCCATTATTTGCAGACAAGTCAAAATCAATTAAATGTTCTGCAAAATATTTTTCACCCCAGCGCCAGTCTATTAATAAATCCTTAACTAAAAAACAAGCAATAATCATCCTTAATCGATTATGCATATATCCAGTAGAGTTTAGTTGCCGCATCCCTGCATCTACTATTGGAAAGCCAGTAGAACCATTCTTCCAAGCAATAAATTTTTTTTCATCATTTTCAAACTTAAGATTGTTATATTTAACTTTAAAAGCTTCTCCAGCTTGGATGTGCGGGAAGTTTGATAGTATTTGAAAATAAAAATCTCTCCATATTAATTCATTAAGCCAGATAGTAGAGCCTTCAGAATTATCATCAAGAGCTATTTTTGCTAGATGCCTTATTGACACAGTCCCGAATCTATTATGGACTGAAAGATATGAAACACCTTTTGTCCCTGGAAAATTTCTATTGTGGCTATAATTCTTTATTCTTTTCTTAAAATCTTCAATTAAAGCAATCCCTCCTTGTGTACCTAATGGAAGATTCATTGAGGAAATATTTGATTTTTCAAAACCTATTTCTTTTAATGATTGAAGGGGTCTATTCTTAAATTTAGCTAAATTAACCTTGTAGGAATCGCAATCATATTGAGTGATGCCTTCATTAAATATTTTCTTCAGATGGTTATTTTTATATGGAGTAAAAATAGTATAAGGATTCTTGTTTTGAGTTAAGATTTCTTTTTCTTCAAATATCACCTGATCTTTGTATTTGTAAGTTTTGATATTATTATTCTGCAACTCGTCAGAAATTTTTTTATCTCTATCTATTGCGTATTTTTCGTAATCTTTATTTAAAAATAATGCATCACATTTGTATTTTTTGATTAAAGAAGGAATTATAAAAACTGGGTCGCCAATTTCCACAATAAGGTCAGAACCATCCTTGTTAAGATTTGTTTTTATTTCTTTTAGAGAATGCCAAATAAACTCAATTCTCCGGTCACTTTTATTACTGAGAGCCTCTAGAATTTTGGTATCGAAAATAAAACAGCAATATACAGCTTGTGATTTCTTCAAAGCCTGAAAAAGAGCATTATGATCGTATAGCCTAAGATCTCTTCTTAACCAGACAAGGCTCGTAATACTTTTATTATTCACGATGATATGGATGACTATTCAATATTGTTGATGCTCTATAAAGTTGCTCTACCAGAATAACCTTTGCGAAGTTGTGAGGTAGTGTAAGCATAGATAAGCTCCAAACCCAATTTGAATTTTTTATGATCGTATTATCTAATCCGTTTGCTCCACCAATAACAAAAGTTAATTTTGGAATGTTTTGCATCCAGTTAGATAATTTTTCTGATAAAGCCTTTGAAGAGCAAGGCGAGCCATTTTCATCAAGTGCGATAATAAAATCATTGTCTATGAATTTTAGAATTTTTTGGGCCTCATCTAGTTTTTTTTGTTTCATAGGTTTACTATTTTTATCTGATTTTATTTCTATTAATTCAATCTTAAAATTATCATTAAATCTTGAAGTATATTGAAGCACAATATCTTGAACCCAGCTAGGGGGATTATTACCTATTGAAATAATTTTTATTTTCAATCTTGGAGTATCACTTTTTAATTTTCAGACGCCCATAACTCTTCTAGATTGTAGTGAGCTCTTGTAGTAGGAGTCATAATGTGAATTATGATATCACCCACATCTACTAAAACCCATTCACTTGTTGAGTCGCCTTCGATACCAATTAAGGCGACATTTATCTTTTGCAGACTATCTTTTACATTATCAGCTAAAGCTTTGGCTTGTCTGGATGAATTAGCACTTGCGATCACAATATAATCTGCAATAGCCCCCTGCCTACGAATATCAATCGATATAATATCAAATGCCTTAATATCCTCTAAAGCATTTATTACATTGTCCTTAATATTTTTAATGGAGGTCAATTTTTATAACTTATGCTGCTTGCATCGCAATAGAGTTTTTAGTTATAGTAATTTTATTTTGAGGGTCAACATAAACTAAAAGTGGTTGATATTTCTCAAGCTCTACCTCATTATAATTGGAAAACGTAGCAATAATTAGTTTGTCGCCAGGGTTTGCCTTATGGGCTGCTGCACCATTGATAGATATAATCCCAGAATTTTTTTCTGCTTGAATAGCGTATGTAATGAATCGTTGCCCATTAGTTATATTGTAAATTGATATTTGCTCATATTCTTTTATGTTTGCAGCTTCTAGGAGAGATACATCAATCGCACATGAGCCTTCGTATTCCAGCTCAGAGTGGGTTACTGTGACTCGGTGAAGTTTAGATTTAAGCATTATTCTTTGCATATTAGTTAATATATTAGTTAAATATTAGTTTTAATCGTGACATTATAGTCAGTAAGTTGTAGGTATGCAAAATTCTATATTATCAATTAATCTAATTTTACCAAGGGATCCAGCACCAAGTGCTACTAGCTTTAAATCATTGTAACTTGGTTTTTCTAAATCAACTTGCCTTCTTATCTCAAAATAATCTAACTTCCATCCTGCCTTAACTAATTTACTTTTAGCTTCCAGCTCGGCATCGACAATTTTTGCACCATTTAATATAGAGTTAGAACATATTTTAAGTTGTTCGTATAGCCCTGGTGCAGAAATAATTTCCTTATCACTAAGGAGATTATTTCTCGAGCTTAGTGCAAGATTATTTATACCTCTAATGGTTGGGGCCTCTATAATTTTTATAGGCAATTTAGAGTCAAGAACAAATCTTTTAATTAAGAATAACTGTTGGTAATCTTTTTTACCAAAAATGACATAAGAAGGCTTTATTAATTTAAATAGCTTTTCAATTATTGTAATAACACCCTTGAAATGACCTGGTCTTGATGCGCCACATAATTGGTTAGAAATTATTGGAAATTTGTAAGAAAGAGCTGAATCTCTCGTATAGATATCAGTCGCAATAGGGTTGAATAAAATTGATACATCAGTTTTTTTAAGTAAATCTATATCTAGATTTAATGTTCTTGGGTAGCTCTTAAAATCTCTATCAGAGTTAAATTGAATAGGATTAATAAAGATTGTGAGAATAATATTGTCGGATATTTTCTTAGCTTCTTCTATTAATGATAGGTGCCCTTCATGCAAATTACCCATTGTTGGAATTAAGAAAATATTTTCTAATTCATTCAATTGTTGTTTTAAGTCTAGCGGAGATTGAATTATTTTCATTAAACCTTACGATTATGAATTTTTATGATAAATTTGTTTAATTTTGTAAATAGATTTTCTTGCATTATTTCATTTTGATTTTTTGACAGTAATTCACCTGAAATTCCTAGTAAATCATACAGTAATTCAACTTCCCCATTACAAAAAGATGAAGACCTAAAGCCTATAGTCGGAATTGATAACTCACGGGTAATATTTTTATTATCTGATGTTGAGGTCATCGACATTACAATCATCTTTAGCCCTGCAAGCTCAAGTTTTTTTGCGGCAACAAGTAAATCATCATTAACTAGCTTTTGAATTTGATTAATTTGATTAATTTGAGGCATTGAGCCAATGTGCCCGCAAACATTGATTTTATGATTGCTTAGGTGTTTGACAATCCCAAGGATAGTGTTATCTCTCCCTTCAATTTTAACAATATCAGCACCCGCATCAACAAGGAGTCTCGCATTCATTAATGCCATATTTTTATTAAGGTAAGAATTGATTGGCATATCGCTAATTATTGGTAAAACAGGAGCACCTCTTCTTACAGCTTCTGTGTGGTAAATAACTTCATCCATTTTAACTTCACGTGTAGAAAGCTGCCCTTTTATAAAGACACCCAAAGAATCTCCAACTAAAAGAGCGTCGCAGCCAGTATTTGACAAAAGAGAGGCAAAAGTTGCATCATAACAAGTAATAATGACAATATTTTCTTTACTAAATAATTTTTTAAGATCGCGCATAATTATATCAATTTTGGGTTAAAAAATTCTCTTACACTATTGATTTGATTAATCCTCTCTACCAACATATTTAATGCTGATTTATCTTCTAAGAGGTCTAGATTCTCATTATTAATAATTAAAACTCGAGAATTATGGTTATTATGAAAATAATTACTATAAGATTCTGCGATTTTTTCTAAATACTCAGTTGAAATTCTTTGTTCATATGGGATATTTCTTTTTTCAACACGCTTTCTAAGGAGGTCGACAGGTGTTTGAAGGTATATTACTAAGTCAGGGGTAGGTGTTTTAGGGTGAAGGTGATTATAAATTTGAGTGTAAAGTTTTAACTCTTCATTATCCAAATTAAGATTTGCAAATATTGGATCTTTTTGTAGAAAAAAATCAGCGATAATTCCACTTTTAAAAAAATCTTTTTGATTTAGCTCGTTAATCTGCTCTGCTCTTTGGAAAAGGAAAAAAAGTTGAGTAGATAAAGCATAGTGTTTCATATCTTCATAAAATTTTGGCAGAAAAGGATTGCGATCTGCTTTTTCCGTAAACATATTAGCACCAAATTTGTCAGATAGAAGTTTAGCTAAAGTTGATTTTCCGCAACCTATTGGACCCTCAACAACTATATATGGGTATTTGTCAAAAATATTCAAACTATTCGATCCTGTTAATATGCTCTGAGGTAAGTTTTTTTATTATATGCTTTATTGGGCCGTGATTTGGCAGCACAATGGTTTTGTCAACATCATTTAGTGGCATCAACACAAAGAGCCTCTCGTGCATCCTTGGGTGCGGGATGATTAAATTATCTTCATTTACAATTAAATTATTAAACAAGAGAATATCTAAATCTAAAATTCTAGGACCATTTTTACATACCCTCACTCTACCAGCGATATTTTCAATATATAAAAGTTTATCAAGAAGCTTGTGAGGGCTAAAATTTGTTTCAATCTTAATAACTGCATTCACAAAGTTGGGTTGATCAAGAATTCCAACTGGTGAGGTTTCGTAAAGAAATGATTTATTTAAAACATTAACTCCATTTAATTTTCCAATCGACAAGATACCGTTTTTAACTTGTTTTCTTGGGTTATCTAAGTTGCTTCCTAAGGCAATAAAAATAATATTCATCATTTTATTATTTTTTAGTAATAAGAAAATCCTGATCTTTCTTATTTGATTCGATAAATTTAGTCCACCAAATACCTTCAGATTCAGAAATTTCAGAAGCTTGACAGCGCAACAATAAAAAGTCATATGAAGCCCTAAATCTTGGATGACTTAGAAGCCCATAGATTTTTTTTCTTGAGGTACTTTTAAATCTTACCTGAAGTCGCCAAATCTCACTCATTGTAATTGAGAATCTTTTTTGTATCGGTAAATTTTTTGCTTGCATGTAAAGAACATCATCAATTGCTTTATTAAGCGCCAAAGAGGGGTGGGCAAAATTTTTTCTATATTTTCTAGATAATTCCTGAACGTCATGCCATAAGAATATTGCTAGGAAAAAACCTGGGTTTACAGATTGATTATTTTTGATGCGAAGATCTGTATTTATAAGTCCTTGAGATAAAAAACTATTAAAAGTCTTATTTTCATTTCCTAGGGTTGGAAAATAGATATGACTTAGCTTATATTTTTTAAATAACACCATACTTTCTTGAGCATGGCCTGTTAAAAATAATTTCATAACTTCATCAAACAATCGAGAATAGGGTACAGATTTAAGAAAATCAATTGAGCCGGAAATTTCTTTTAGTGTCTCGCCATGAATTTCCATTTTTAATTTTGCTGAAAAGCGAATGGCCCTTAGGATTCTTATTGGATCCTCCTTGAATCTTAGCTCTGGATTTCCAATCAGACGTAATTTGTTATTTTTAATATCTTTTAAACCACCATACAAGTCGATTAGTTTTTTATCTTCAACGTTATAATAAAGTGCATTAACTGTGAAATCTCTTCTTTCAGCATCTTCCTCAATAGATCCGTATTCATTATCTTTAAGAATACCATTAGACATATGTATTTTTTGCAATGGCTTCGCTCTGAATGTTGAAACTTCTATAATCTCGCGACCATAAATAACATGTACAATTTTAAATCTTCTTCCAATAATCCTTGATTTTTTAAAAATAGACCTTACTTGCTCAGGTGTTGCATTAGTTGCAATATCAAAGTCTTTAGGTTTAGAGCCCATTAATATATCGCGGATTGCTCCACCTACTATAAAAGCATCGTATTTATTTTTTTTAAGAACCGTTAGGGTGTTTAAAGCAGAATCACTTATTAACTCATGATTAATTTTATTTGATTTAAAAAATGAGTTTATTTTCTCTTGAAAAGCATGCAGAAGATTACTATTCATGAATTAAGGTAATCAAATATCTTTTTTCCAGAAAACATCATCAAACTGACTAATTTTATTTAAAAACCTTGCTAATACAAACAGCATGTCAGATAACCGATTAATATATTTAAGTGAGGCTTCATTGACTTTATCAGTTTGAGCTAGTTTAAATAAATCTCTTTCAACCCTTCTACAAACTGTTCTAGCTAGATGACAATAAGAAGAAATTTTAGACCCACCTGGTAAAATAAATTCTTTTAGTGGCTCTAATTCATGATTCATCTTGTCAAGAGACTTCTCAAGGAAAACAATCTTTTTATGATTTATTGCAATATGATTTGGTATTGATAGCTCACCACCAATATCAAATAAATCGTGTTGGACTTTCTCAAGAATAACTCTTTTATCATCAGGTATTTTTTCTGTTAAAACAATCCCAATAATTGAATTTAATTCATCAATATTCCCCAGTGATTCAATGCGAGAATGAAATTTATCCACTCGTGAACCATCGGCAAGACCAGTTTTTCCTTGATCACCAGTTCGTGTATATATTTTTGAGAGTCTATTTGCCATATTTATCCATTTTCATTATTCTACATTAACCTACTTTATTTATTATTTTTATCTCTATAATTGAATCAGAATGAAAAAAACACAACCAATTGGAATTTTTGACTCGGGTGTAGGAGGCATAACAGTGATGTCACATATTCATGACTTACTCCCAGATGAAAGCTTAGCTTATGTTGCAGACTCTTTATATGCCCCCTATGGATTAAAGAGTAATCATGAGATTCTAGATCGATCAAAAGCTGTTATTGATTATTTAATCAAGGAGAAATCTGTAAAGTTAATTGTAGTTGCTTGCAATACTGCAACAGCAGCAGCCATTAAAGAGCTTCGTCAATTATATGAAATTCCAATTGTTGGCATGGAACCAGCAATAAAGCCAGCCACCAAATCAACTAAATGTAAAAGAGTTGGTATTTTGGCAACAAATGGAACGCTGGAGAGTGCAAAATTTTCTGCATTGCTTGAAACTTATTCAGGAGATATTGAATTTTACACACAGCCTTGCCCTGGTTTAGTTGAGCTTATAGAGCAAGGACGAATTGATGATTTAGCTATAAAAAATTTAATCCAAAAGTATTTAGACCCATTTATTAATAATGAAGTTGATACTATTGTTTTAGGATGTACACATTATATTTTTATTAAAAATATAATTAAAAATATAATGCCCTCTAAAGTAAAGATAATTGATACGGGCTTAGCTGTAGCCAAACAGGTAAAGAGTGAATTAGAAAAGTTCTCCTTACAAAGCAAATCGAAAGAGACAAGTTATTCAATTTCAACGAATAGTTCCAATAAAGATATGGAAAAAGTTATTAGGTCTATAACTACAAAGTCTGATTTAAAATTTAGTTATTTTGATAGTTGGGGTTAATTTTTTCAATCAACATAACTTAGCCAATGTTCGTAATCTGAATTGGTACCTTTAACAGTATCGAAGTAGATTTTTTGTATCTCTGTGGTTAAGGGGCCTCTTTTACCTTTTCCGATAAGCCTTCCATCAAGTTCTTTAATGGGGGTAACTTCTGCAGCAGTCCCAGTAAAAAAAGCCTCGCTAGCAGTGTATACCTCATCACGTGTGATACTTTTCTCAGTTACTTGTACATTCAACCCTTTAGCTATAGCCATGACTGTATCTCTAGTGATACCCTCTAAAGCGCTAGTTAAAGTCGGCGTTAATAGCTCACCATTCTTTACTATAAAAATATTTTCTCCTGTGCCTTCAGCAATAAAACCTTGGGTATCTAATAATAATGCCTCATCGTAACCATCATTAGTTGCTTCCTGGTGTGCTAGTATCGAGTTCATATAATTACCGTTAGCCTTAGCTTTTGTCATTGTGCTATTTATATGATGTCTGGATAGAGATGATGTTTTAACCCTAATTCCAGAATCAAGAGCTTCTTGCCCCATATAAGCACCCCAACTCCATGCAGCGACTATTACATTTGTAGATAATTCTTTTGCAGAAATCCCCATTGCTTCTGCGCCGTAAAATGCCATAGGCCGGATATAGCCAGATTTTAAATTATTTTTACTAATTGAATCCTTCTGAGCCTGATTTATTTGTGAAGGAGCAAAAGGTAACTTCATTCCTACGATATGAGCAGAATTAAATAATCTTTTTGTATGATCCTCTAATCGAAAGATGGCAGGACCATTGTTTGTTTCGTAAGCTCTTACACCCTCAAAAACACCCAAACCATAGTGAAGTGTATGGGTAAGCACGTGTATTCTTGCTTCACGCCAAGGCACAAATTTATCATTAAACCAGATAAGTCCATCGCGATCTTCCATTGTCTGTGGTATTGCCATAATGCCCCTTTAAACTTCTAATAAATTTCTTTGTCTTAACTCAGGATATCCTGAATGACTGTTAGTTAGCATGATAAAATGAATTTCAACTTTTAAGAAACTATATATGAATAAATTTTTTGTTATTTTACTACTATTATCAACTTTATTGTCTTGTTCGGACAATAATTTAATTTTTAATGGATCAAATTTAACTGATGCTAAATTAGATTCTTATTTTGAACTGACTTCACATAAAGGCGAAAAAAAAACTATAAAAGATTTTAAAGGTAAAGTTGTTGCAATTTTTTTTGGTTTTGTTAATTGTCCTGACATATGCCCTACTTCAATGATTGAGCTTAAAAATATTAAATCTCAGTTAGGGGAAAATTCAAATCAATTAGAAGTTTTATTTATTTCACTTGATCCCGAAAGAGATACCCAAGAGTTATTAAGCACATTTATACCTTCTTTTGATTCTTCATTTGTTGGTCTTACTGGTGCTATAGAAAATATTGAAAAAATTACTCAGCAATTTAAAGTTTATAGAAAAAAAGTTATACAAGGAGACACTTATACGATTGATCATTCCTCCGGCATATATTTACTGGATAAAGAGGGAAAGATTAGGGTGCGCCATTCGTATGGCTCAGAGATTAAATTAATAGTTGAGGATATTGAGAAGTTGATTTAGTCTAATCTGTAGAGTCTAAATCCTTTTTCTTTTAAGTACAGTTCTGCTTTTTTGTAATTCGGAAATAATAATTGGACTTGCTGCCAGAAATTACTTGAATGATTCATAAATTTTGTGTGAGACAATTCATGACAAATTACATAATCAATTACATATTGAGGTGCTTGAATTAAACGCCAGTTTAGCCTTATCTCCTTTTTAGAGTTACATGTTCCCCATCTAGTTTTTGCATTTGATACCGATGTTGCTTGCACTTTTAAATTATTTTTACTACAAAAATATTCAATTCTTTGAGAGAAATATTCAAGAGCACATTTCTTTATGTATGCTAAGAAAAGTTTTTTTAATTTAAGGCGGTCTGACGAATTTTTATAGCTTATGAGGCATCGACCTTCCTCGATAGATATGCTATTAAATCCTGTTTTTAATGTGATTACTTTTTCTTTATCAAATATTTTAAATTTAGCACCATTTATTATTTCAAAAGGGGCCTCGTCGTTTATCGTTAGAAGTAATTTTTTTTGAATCCATTTAGATTTATTTTGAAGTAATTGATCAATCCTATACTTTGTCATTAATAGTGGCGAATAAACAACTAGTCCTTTCGGAGTAATTTTTATACCAATGGTGCGCCTAGATTTTTTTATTAATTCGTAATTAATGACAGATCCATCAGATAATATTAGTTTTTTGCTACCAGACAAATTAAACATTAATTTTTAACATTTCTGATTCAATCCAATTTTTTGTGAGCTTATTTGCCTCTTCAGGTGTAATTTTGGATGTATTAATAGCTGGGCCAATTGATACAGTTACCTCGCCCGGTTTTTTTATGAAGGAATTTTTAGGCCAAAAATATCCAGCATTATGAGCTACTGGGATAATATTAATTTTAGATTTTGTTGCTAACCAAGCGCCGCCAATATGATATTTACCAACTTCTTTTGGTTTAGTTCTAGTACCTTCTGGAAAAACAACAATACAAAACCCTTTCTTTATTCGATTAATTCCTTGTTCTAGCATTTGGTTTAAGGATTTTTTTCCTGCTTTTCTATTTATTGCTATTGGTGATGTCATCGCTAAACCCCAGCCAAAAAATGGAATCCATAATAACTCTTTTTTAAGTACCCAGACTTGAGGAGGAAAAATTTTTTGAAAAGCAATAGTTTCCCATGCAGACTGATGCTTAGACAGAATCATAAATGGTTTTTTTGGTATATTTTCAAAACCTTTGACTGTAAAATTTATGTTACAAGTTAACTTTAGCCAGCATAAAATAGTCTTAGCCCATATAGAGATAAATCTATATCGAGTAATTGCTCCAAGCGGAAAGGTTAAAATTGCAAGAACTGTAAAGGGAATTGTGAAAGCCCACATGCCTATTTGAAAAATAAATGATCTTATTAGAATCATTTTAATCTTTAATTATCCTATCAACTACTTCTGAAAGGTTATTAAAAATCCAAGTTTTTTTGGGGTAGGCGTTAGCTTCGAATGTTTCTTCACCTTTTCCAGTTTTTACAAGTATTGGCTGGGCCCCAATAGAGTTATAAGCTTCTAAATCTCTAGAGGCATCACCAATAGCTGGAACATTTTTTAGGCTAACTCCATACCGTATTGATATTTCTTCAAGCATCCCAGATTTAGGTTTTCGACATTTGCAGTTAGCATCTTCAGTATGCGGACAATAAAAAATAGCATCAATATGCCCACCAACTTGGGCAAGTAGATCTAACATTTTACTATTGACAGCATTCATCGTTTCGATATCAAATAAACCTCTACCTATACCTGATTGATTGGTTGCAATGATGACATTAAAGCCATGCTGATTTAAACGAGCAATTGCTTCAAGGCTATCAGGAATTGGAATCCACTCATTTGGTGCCTTAATATAGTGAACACTATCTTGATTAATAACTCCATCTCTATCTAGGATAACAATTTTCATTGATTTAATTAGCTAATTTAGATATATCAGCAACACTGTTTAAGGAAATTTGTAATTTTTTTAATAAATTATGCCTGTTAATTTTTATTTTTTTATTTTCAGAATTTACCATCACATTTTCAAAAAAATGATCAACAGGTTCTTTTAAGATAACTAAGGAATCTAGAGCACCTATAAAATTTTTATCATTTATGGCTTTAATTATTATTGGATGAAGATTGGTAATAGTTTTGAAAAGTGTAATTTCTCCAGTTTCATTTAAAAGTGATTCATCTACTTCTTCAATGGGGCCTTTATATTTCTTTAGAATATTTGAAACTCTCTTATTTGCTGAGGCTAAATCCTTAGATTGCGCTAAGCCACTAAATTTTTTAATCGCCTCGAGCTTTATAATTATATCGTTTAAATAATCAGGCCTTGAACAAATAACTGCATCAATCTCATTTGCCGTAAAATTTTTATCCTTAAGGTAATTGGATAACCTATCATAAACAAATGTTTTTAAATTATCACTTGTATCTTGATTAACATCTTTAGTGTGCTCATCAATTAGCTGTGAAAAATTAAGTGAGATATTTTTTTCTATCAGTATACGTATTATTCCAATCGCATTTCTTCTGAGGCTAAAGGGATCCTTGTCTCCAGTCGGCTGTTCATTTATTGAGAATAACCCAATCAATGTTTCAAACTTATCTGCAAGAGCAGCGTAGTCCCCAAATGTATTCCTAGGTAACGAGTCTCCCGAAAATTTTGGCTTATAATGATCTTCAATTGCTGATGCAATATTTTCAAATTGTTTATCTTTGGAGGCATATATTGCGCCCATTACACCTTGAAGCTCTGGAAACTCTCCAACCATAAGGCATAAAAGATCTGCTTTAGATATCAACGCAAAGTCTAAATAATTTATATTTTCTTTAAATTGTAGCTCTTCTGAAATATATCTTAATATTATTGCAACTCTTCCCGCTCTGTCTGCTTGTGTGCCTAATTTGTTATGGTAAACAATTGAATGAAGCTTTTTAGAAAGAGATTGAAGTGAAGTCTTTTGATCTCGTTCGAAAAAGAATTCAGCATCAGCCAGTCTTGGCCTTATAACTTTTTCATTTCCTTCAATTATATTCTTTGCATCTTTTGGTGTTAGATTTGAAACTATGATGAAGTGATTGGTGAGATTGTCATTACTATCAAATAATGGAAAATACTTTTGATTAGTTTTCATTGTTAGAATGAGACACTCTTTAGGCACATGAAGAAATCTTTCTTCAAATGAACCGCAAAGTATGTTTGGCATCTCAACTAAAGCAGTTACTTCATTTAATAAAGCTTCATCATCTTTTATATGAAGTTTTTCATCGAATGAGTTAGCAGCTAAAATAATATCTTTGTATATCTTTTCTTTTCTTAGATCAAAATTTGCAATAACCCTTCCATCTTCTAATAATATTTTTTCATAGTTGTCTGCATGGTCAATAGTTAAAATACTTTTTTTTGATTCAAAGCGGTGACCAAAAGATTTATTGTTAGCCGTAAAGCCTAGTGACGATACTTTTAGCGTTTTCGATCCATGAATAGCTAGTAGATTCTTTATTGGCCTTACAAAGTTGACGGTAGTCCAGCCATCCTCTATTTGATAAGACATCATTTTTTTAATAGGTAGCTTGTTTATACTATTATTAATTATTTTAGATAAAATATCCTCTAGATTTTCTCCAATAATATTTTTTTCAATGTATAAAATTTGCTGACTATTTTCATCTTTTTTTATTATTCTTTCGCTAGCCTCAGGTATTTCATTTATGGACTGCAGTTTTTTTAATAACGCCTGCGTCGGTTTATTATATTCATCAAAACCAATTTTAGCTGGCATAAGCTTAATTAATTTTTTTTCATTTTTACTCTTTTCTGCAACATTTAATATTTTTACACCAAGTCTTCTTGGAGTTGAATAGACTCTCATATTAACAATTTCGATAATATTTTTTTCTTGTAGCTCTTGTGTGATTAATTGTCCAAATCTTTCACCTAATTCTTTTAGTGAAGTAGGGGGTAATTCTTCAGTTACGAATTCAATTAGTAAGGTGTCTAAATTCAATTTTTATCTCTTTTAGTGTTTAAAGACATAATAACTTCTTCCGCATGGTTTGAATCTGCAAGAGGAAAACCTAATTTTTCTCTACTTTGTAGATATGAATTAGCTACTAATTTTGAAATAGTTCTAATTCGACCTATGTAATCAGCCCTTTCAGTAACACTGATTACACCTCTAGCATCTAACAAGTTAAATGTATGGGCGGCTTTTAAAACTTGCTCATAGGCTGGAAGTGCTAAGTTATTTTTAACGAGATAACTTGCTTGTTTGTGATGTGCTGAAAAAGCACTTAAGAGAAACTCTGAATCACTATGTTCGAAGTTGTATGCACTTTGTTCGATTTCATTTTGAAGAAAAATATCCCCATATTTTAAATCCTGAGTCCAATAAATATCGTAGATACTATCTACATTTTGTATATACATTGCTAATCTCTCTAGCCCGTATGTAATTTCTCCAGTAATGGGTTTGCAGACAATTCCACCGACTTGCTGAAAATAAGTAAATTGAGTAATTTCCATGCCATTAAGCCAAACTTCCCAACCTAAACCCCATGCTCCTAAGGTGGGATTTTCCCAGTTGTCTTCAACTAATCTAACATCATTTGTTTTAAGGTTGAAGCCAAGATTTTCTAGAGATTTCATGTATAGATCAACTATATTTTCTGGCGATGGTTTTAATGCTACTTGAAATTGATAATAATGTTGCAGTCTATTTGGATTTTTACCATAGCGTCCATCTTTTGGCCTTCTACTTGGTTGAACATATGCTGCTTTCCATGGCTCAGGACCAATAGCTCTCAAAAATGTAGCTGTATGCGATGTTCCAGCCCCAACCTCCATATCGTATGGCTGAATAATAGCGCACCCATTTTTACTCCAATATTCTTGAAGGTTAAAGATAATTTCTTGGAAAGTTAGTGTCATATTTTATACTTTTTAGTTAATTTGCATTTTACTGTTTTTTTTTGAGTACATCAAAGAATTAAGGTGATAACAAGAAAATTATTTGAAAAATAATTTTCTGAATAAAGAGAATTTTCTACTTATATAATTTAGTAAAAGTATCGAGATGCACAAGAAATAAATTATAAAATCATTGAACAACATGTATGGCGTAATTCCACTATAGCCTTGAACATTATGTGTTAGTTCACCAGATACAAATTGCGGTAATTTTTTTAAAACCTTACCATTTTTTTCAATGAATGCTGTAACACCAGTATTGGTCGATCTTATCATCATTTTGTTATTTTCAATTGCTCTTGCTTGAGAGATTTGCAGGTGTTGTTCAGCAGCTATAGAGTTACCATACCATGCATCATTGCTTAAATTGACTAGAACATTAGGCTCACTATTATATTTATCAGACGAAGCAATTTCACTTCCAAAGACATCTTCGTAGCATATATTTATCGCGTAACTTAAATCATTTATCTTAAAAAGAGGCACAGATTTTTCTTGACCTCTTTTTAAACTGCTAAAAGGAATATTTAACCAATTTTGATAAACATAACCTAAGAATTTTTCAAAGGGTATGAATTCTCCAAAGGGAACAAGATGATTTTTTCGATAAACTTGTTCAAGACTATTTCCTAATAAAAATGCGGAGTTATAGTAGCCTGTTTCAATCGCACCAAGAATAATATGGCCACCAATATTTCTTAAGTGATCGGTTATTTCCTTCATAAAACTTTCTGGTATCTTACTAAATTCAATTGGCATAGAAGTTTCAGGCAGAACAATTAATTTAGCATCACTGCTAAGGATTAATTTTTTATAATGATCTAGTGACTCAACAATCCTATCTCTATCCCATTTCTTGTCTTGGGAAATATTACCTTGTATTAAAGATATATTTACAAGCTTTCCTTTTGGCTTAGACCATTCAATGCTTTTGAGATATTCTCCAGCGCCCCAAATAGTTATAAGTACAAATATTAAATATAGTTTTTTTGAATTTTTTTGAAATAATTGAAAGATTAAAATAGATGACAGTACAACTAAAAATGAGATTCCATGTATTCCAAGGATTGGCAAAAAACCTATTAATGGACTTGAAGAAACTTGTGAATAGCCAAGTGATAGCCATGGAAAACCCGTAAATATCATACCTCTTAGTAATTCAATTAAAGTATAAAAAGCCGGTATTAAAAAAATACTATTTTTATGTCTTTTAAATAAAGAAAAGGGCAGAAAAAAAAGTGCTAGAAATAAACATAAAGACAAAGTTGATAATAGCGCTATAAAAGGAGGCATTCCTCCAAACTGCTGTAAGCAGATATAAATCCAGTAAATGCCAGCAATAAAAAACCCACTGCCAAACATAAAGCTTTTAATAAGCTTTGAGTCCCCGTCTTTAATAAGATAAAGAATCCCAAAGATTGTTAAGAAAATTATTGGATAAAAATAAAAAGGAGCGAATGCAAGGATTGAAAATGATCCTAGCAGGAATGGGGCCAAATATTTACGAGTTATTTCTAAATACATTAAAATACCATTTTGTAATTAACAAAATAGTACTTTAACTTTAATAAAGCTTAACGACTAGCCTAGAAAACTCCTTTAGGCCTATCGACATTATATTTTTGTGCTTCAATAGTTGTTGTTTCGTCAACTTCATTCATAAATACAACGGATTCAACATAACCATCTACAATATCGAGCTCAGTAGTTGGGAAATATGAACCATCATCGTCTGTAGTAATATTATGGTAATACCAGGTCCTAGCAATAACATCATTACTAGATTTCATTTTTAATTCTATCTTTTTTACAGGTTCTCCTAAGATTGAAATAATTTCATCAGTAGTTAGTAGACCAACTATCTCGACAAATTTTTTATAATTAGTGGGAAGCTCTGTAACAAGGGGAATTTCTTTTTTTTCTTCGTTATTTGCATGATGGTTTGCAAAAATAAAGTTGCAATTAAAAAGAAATAGAATAGTTATTAAATATTTCATAGCAGCCTCGTAATTTATTTTAACTTATTAATGATCTTATGAGTCTTAAAATTAGTAGTAAGTTCAAAAAATCTATTTTTTTGGTGCAGATAAATTTATACTAATTAATATAGAGTGAATTTGACGACTATCAGCCCTTAGAATCTCAACATCAAAACCATCGAATGAAGTTTTTTCATTTCTTTGGGGTAGGTAGCCAAATTTTTGAGTGACTAAACCACCAATTGTTGTAAATTCCTCGTCACTATATTCCGTAGCGAAATAATCATTAAAGTCTGATATCTCAGTTCCTGCTTTTACTCTAAATTGTCTTTCTTGATCTTGAATAATATTATCTTCAGTTTCATCGTAATCAAATTCATCTTCAATATCGCCAACGATTTGTTCCAATACATCCTCAATGGTTACCATCCCAGAAACCCCACCATATTCATCAACTACAATTGCAATATGATTTCTATTTGTTCTGAAGTCTTTAAGAAGAACGTTGAGACGTTTCGATTCTGGAACAAAAACTGCTGGTCTTAGATTCTCGCGGACTTCAAATTCTGCACTTGAGCTAAATCTTAAAAGATCTTTAGCTAGAAGAATTCCAATAACATTATTTATATTTTCTTCTACTACTGGGAAACGTGAATGACTCGTTTCTATTACAAATGGAATAAATTCTTCAACTTTTTTCGAAATATCAATAACATCCATTTGAGATCTTGGGATCATTATGTCCCTAACGTGCATTTCAGAAACATTTAAGACTCCCTCGAGCATCATTAAAGAGTCGGAGTCCATCATATTTTTATCAAACGCAGACTTTAAGATATCAGCTAGTTGATTTTTATCTTTAGGTTTTAACAAATAATTTTTTATTTGTTTTATAAGCTCATTTTTTTTCTTTTTCATAATAATAAATTTTAACTATTTAGTAAGGATTTTGGAACCCATTCTTTTTTAAGATTTGAATTTCTTTTTTTTCCATCTCTTCTGCGTCTTGGTTTTTATCATGACTATAGCCTATTAGATGAAGATAGCCATGAATTAAAAGGTGTGCGTAATGTGAAAGAATCTTCTTATTTTGGCTACCAGCTTCTTTTTTAATAACAGGATGACAAAGAACAATATCGCCTATTAGTGGATTTTCAGAAAGTATAAAAGATAGCACATTAGTAGGTTTATTTTGATTTCTGTAGTTATAGTTTAAGGATTTAGATTCATTTTCATCAACAATTCTAATTGTGATACTCGAATCTTTTTTTATTACAGAATTGAGCCAAAGCCTACAATCTTTCATTTTTAAAATTTTATTTTTATGAAGAGTATCTTGGATACAGATGGAAATATTATCTTGTTGTATCATTAAGTTGTATTTACATTTTCATGTTTTTCATAAGCAGTAATAATCTTTTGAACTAAGGGATGCCTGACCACATCTTCAGCAGAAAAGTTTGTAAATTCAATCCCTTTAATTTTTTTTAATATTTTTTGTATCTCTATTAGACCGCTAAGTTGTCCTTTAGCTAGATCAATCTGAGTAACATCTCCTGTTATTACAGCCTTGGTCCCAAAACCAATTCTAGTTAAGAACATTTTCATTTGTTCAGGAGTGGTATTTTGAGCCTCATCAAGTATTATAAAGCTTTGGTTTAGAGTTCGACCTCTCATATATGCCAAGGGTGCTACCTCTAAAATTCCCTTATCAAACATTTTTGTTACGTTATCGTACCCAGCTAAATCATATAAAGCATCATAAAGAGGTCTCAGGTAAGGATCAACTTTTTGTGCTAAATCACCAGGAAGAAATCCCAATCTTTCCCCTGCTTCAACTGCAGGCCTTACTAAAACGATTCTTTTAACTTTTTCTCGATTTAGAGCATCTACCGCTGATGCAACAGCTAGATATGTTTTGCCAGTACCAGCAGGACCAATACCAAAATTAATATCTTCTGATTGAATATTCTGTAAGTATTCAATCTGTTTTGGTGTGCGGCCTTGTAATTCATTTTTTAATGTAAGAAGTTGTGGAGATTTTTTTTCGTTTGACGGGTTAATTTTGCTTATCTGAACTAGGCTAAGCTGAATATCTTCAGGGGTTATTGGCTTAGTTGACCTATTATAAAATTCTTCAATTAACTTGCATCCAAGTTCTGAATTAATAGTGCTTCCATTAATTATAAAACGCGATCCTTTCCTGTTAATTTTGATTTCAAGTCCGTTACTTATTTGCTTAAGATTTTCATCAAAAGGCCCACATAAATTTGATAACTTAAGATTGTTATTATCAGGAAGTTGTAATTTTTTTCCCATCTAATTAAGAATTGTTCCTTCTATATTTTTATTTAAAATCTGATCAATTTTGACTGATACAAATTGGTTTAATAAAGACTCATCACCTTTAATTTCAACTACTCTATTGTTATCTGTTTTACCGATAAATACCCCTGGCTTTTTTTTCGATTTGCTATTAATTAAAACTCTTTGAGTAGTTCCCAACATATTTTGTGTAAAAATTTCACCTTGAGATGCATTAGCTTCTTGGAGCTCATGTAGCCGTTCTAATTTTTCCTCATAAGGGGTTAAGTCTTCCAAATATGATGCAGGCGTTCCAGGCCGAGCGCTATAAATAAAGCTGTAGGAGTAATCAAATTCTAACTCTTTCATAAGCAATTTTGTTGAGTTAAAATCTCTAGGAGTCTCGGTAGGAAATCCAACAATGAAATCAGATGTAATTGATATATCTGGGCACTTTTTTCTCAATTTTCTTATTGTAGATTTATATTCTAAGGTTGTATAATTTCTCTTCATTGCAGATAAGACTCTGTCAGAACCTGCTTGAATTGGGAGGTGAATCATTTTAGCCAGCTTATCTATGTTACTAAAACAATCAATTAATGCATCATTCATTTCGTTAGGATGACTCGTACTAAATCGAATCCTTTTAATTTCATTTATTTCAGAAACATATTCTATTAAGGTGGCGAAGTCAGCTATCTCCCCATTGTCCATTAAGCCTCTATATGCATTTACGTTCTGACCTAGTAAAGTAATTTCACTTACACCTTTAGCTATAACTTCTTTTAGGATGTCATTTAGAGGCCTTGATACCTCTTCACCTCTTGTATATGGGACGACACAGAAAGAACAGTACTTACTACAGCCTTCCATTATTGAGACCATTGCAGATGGACCTATGGGGCTCGATGTGGGAAGGCTGTCAAATTTTTCAATTTCTGGGAATGATATGTCTATTTGTGGCTTTCCTTTCTCCTCTCTTGCTTTAAGAAGGTCTGGGAGACGGTGGAGTGTTTGAGGGCCAAATACTATATCTACATAAGGAGCTTTTTTGATGATATTAGCACCTTCTTGGCTTGCAACGCACCCACCAACTGCAATCCTTAAGTTTGGATTAGCTTCTTTTAATTTTCGAATTCTTCCAAGGTCACTATAAACTTTAACTTCAGCTTTCTCTCTAATTGAACATGTATTTAGAACAATAAGATCTGCATCTTTTTGCTCTACTGTCTGAATAAGTTTATTTTTATTTGCCAATACATCATTAATTTTTTCAGAGTCATATTCATTCATTTGACACCCAAAAGTTTTTATAAATACTTTTTTTTCCATTGATTTTTTTAAGTTAAAGTTTTAAAAAAGTAATTATAGCTTTATTTGATGATTTTTTAACTGTTACTGTATATAAACAGCTGAATAGAGTAACATTTTGTAATGGAAAGTTTCCCAGTATTTATAAATTTACAAGAAAAACCTATAACTGTAATAGGTGGAGGGGATATTGCTTTAAGAAAAGTAAAGCTATTAATTAAAGCAGGGCCTAAAATAACTGTTATATCAAGAGTGGTATGTAGAGATTTAAGAGAGCTTATGAATAAACACAATCATAGGATTATAATAAAAAGCTTTCAGGAAAGTGATTTAAAAACACCTATTTTAATAATTGCTGCTACAAATAGTGCTATAACAAATAAAAAAATTTCAACTTACGCTCAGCACAATAATATACTTATTAATGTAGTGGATCAGCCAAAATTATGCACATTTACAATGGGTTCTATTGTTGAGAGAGACTCGTTGGTTATTTCAATATCTAGTGGCGGAAAAGCGCCAGTACTTGTAAGAAATATAAGAGAAAAAATTGAGACATTGATTCCGCAGTCATATGCTGAATTAGTTCGCTTTGCTGGTAGTTTGAGATCCGTCGTTAAAAAGAAAATACAATCAGGGATGAAGAGGAGAATATTTTGGGAGGAATTTTTTAAAAGTGACTATATCCAAAATTTTATATTAGCTCCTAAAAAATTAAATTCAAAACTATTCAATAAGATCTTATTGAATATGAAGAATAAAAAAACTGGTGAGGTATTTTTAGTAGGGGCAGGGCCTGGAGAAAGAGATTTATTAACAATAAGAGCCCTTCATTTAATGCAGAAATGTGATGTTTGTATTTATGATAATTTGGTCTCAAAAGACATATTGGAATTGGTTAGAAGAGATGCAGACTTAGTCTACGCTGGCAAAAAGAAAGACCAACATACTATGAGCCAGGATAAAATTAACAGCTTATTAATTAAATTTGCCAAGCAAGGTAAAAGAGTTTTACGTTTAAAAGGGGGAGATCCTTTTATTTTTGGTAGAGGTGGGGAGGAGATAGAAAGTTTAATGGAATATAAAATTCCATTTCAAGTTGTTCCTGGAATAACAGCTGCTAGTGGTGTGGCTTCATATTCTGGAATTCCTTTAACACACAGAGATCATGCTCAAAGTTGCTTATTTTTAACTGGACACCTTAAAGATGGAGTTATTGACTTTGATTGGCCGAATCTTATTGTTGAGAATCAAACCTTAGTAATTTATATGGGGTTATTAAGTTTAAATGAATTAGTAGGCAATCTAATTCAACATGGCATGTTGAAAAAAATGCCAATAGCTATTATTGAAAGCGGAACTACGTCTAGACAAAAAGTGGTAATTGGAATGCTATCAAATATTAGAACTAAAGTAAGTAGATCAAAAGTAAAATCACCGGCCTTAATTATCGTTGGGTCAGTTGTTACTCTTAGGAATCAATTAAATTGGTTTAAATAATGGTTATGCAGTAATAATTGGGATAGTTATTTTTGCGACAAGCCCACCTTTGGTGCGATTAATTAATTCTAATTTTCCTTCATGAGCCTTTACAATTCTATCAGCAATAGTTAATCCTAAACCACTTCCTCCCTTATTCCCCCTTGCTTCATCTACTCTCTCAAAAGGCTCTAGAAGCTTTGCTTTTTGATCTTCAGGGATGCCTGGCCCATCGTCTATAATTGATATTGTAAAGCTTTCTTCAAGTAATGAAGCTTCCAAAGTAACCTTCCCTTTCGAGTAAAAAAATGCGTTATTTATTAAATTATCAAGACATCTTTTAAATGCTAATGGCCGAAGGTCTATAAAAAGTTTCTTAGGAACATCTGTTCTAATGTTTTTCTTTGTTAGTTTAAAATTCTGACCCATTCGTTTATGCTTCATTTGTATTTCTTTTAATATTTTTCCTAAATTGACAGGCACTCTGGGCTCATCCTGAAATCCTCTAGCAAAGTCTAAAAATTGATTTAAGATATCATTAATCTCAATTACATCTTCTTCAAGACTTTCCTTTAGAGATGAAGAGTTAGGTGGTAGCATCTCAGACGCAAGCCTTATTCTTGTTAGTGGTGTTCTAATATCATGAGATACACTTGCTAGGAGAAAGTTTCTTTCCTTGCTAACTTTAGACAAATTTTCAGTCATTTCATTGAATGCTTCGCTAAGATCACTGAATTCTGTAACAGTATCAAGGGGTAGTTTTTCTACGTTATGCCCATTTCTTATCTTATCAGCAGCGTCTATTAAGTTATTAATAGGTCGACTAATGCGCTTAGTTGAAATATATGCTCCAAAAATTGCGAGAATTGCAATTATAATGCCCCAGCCAATCCAGTGCCAAGGGAATGGCCTATCTCTTATTAACCTTGGAACCAAAACCCAAAACATATCACCATCAATTTCGAAGCTGACCCATATACCAGGAATATCATAATGATTAATTACAACAAAATTTCCTGGTGGCATTCTAGCCGCTATCTTTTCTACAACTAACTTTAAAAATGGATCATCAGGAATAGGTTCAATCGACTCAAAAGGGTATGCGGCATATATTTTTATATCGCCTATATTATTTATTGCCCTGAATAAATTAATCCTTTTTGAAGGAGCTGCTGCGTAGAGAGATGCTTTAGTAAAGTTTACTATCGTAATAATTTCTTGTGCTAGAGCCTCTGCTCTTGGCTCTCTTTCAAAATTATCAAATATTATAAGAGATGCTAATTGGCTAACAGTTAAAAGAGTTGCTATTAGGAGTACAAATCGAGTTAAAAGTCTTTTGGGTAAAAAATTCAATTATTTACTCACCGTCAGGGTTAAAAATATAACCAAATCCCCATTTAGTTTGAAGATATTTAGGATTATTTGGATCCTCTTCGATTAGTTTTCTTATTCTTGATATTTGAACATCTATACTTCTATCAAAAACATCTAACTCCTTACCTCTAGCAAGTTGCATTATCTGGTCTCTTGACAGAGGCTGGTTCGGCCTTTCTGTAAAAACTTTTAACAAATTAAACTCACCTGTTGTAATCGAAATATTCTTACCATTTTTAGATAAGTTCCGATTTTGAATTTCAAAAATAAAATCTCCAAAATGTATTGGTGTTGTAGGCCCTTTAACTGAAAAGGTTTCCTTTCTTCTTATGATGGCATTAATCCTGGCTAACAATTCTCTTGGGTTAAAAGGTTTTGGGAGATAGTCATCAGCTCCCATTTCTAGGCCAACTATACGGTCAATCTCATCCCCCTTTGCGGTAAGCATAATTATCGGAATTCCAACTCCATTAACTCTCAGGCGTTGACAAATCTGTAATCCTGATTCTTCTGGCATCATAAGATCAAGGATTATTAAATCAGCTTCATATTTTTTTAGAATTTCATCTAACTCTTTACCATTCTTTCCAACGTAAACAGTAAAGGATTGATCAGTTAAGTATTTTGCTGTTAATTCTAGAATTTTTACGTCATCATCTATTAAAGCAAGTACATGTTTTTTTTCAATCATGAAATACTCAATCTGTATGATAATTTATCATATTAACTTGTATGACTGTTATTTAAAAGTAACAATATTGTTACAATTTTAGTTATTTTTGTAATATTGCGTTAACATTTAAATAGCACACTAACTAACCAAGTAAAAATTAATACAACCTATTTGTATATATTAAACATAAAAAAACTATTATCCTTATTTCTACTATTGATTTCGCATTGCGCCCTCTCTGATCTGAAGGTGAATGATTTAAATGCAGTTGATTCGGAGGTTGTTTATGAATTAACTGATTTAGATCAAATCCGAGATGCCTTAGCCAAATACTCAAGAGCCGAAGATAAGAACAATGCTATCTATGAAGAGAAGCGAAGATTGATGCTTGATAGTATTGAGGTGAGATTTCTAGCCTGTGACATAGATTCGGATAATACTTTGGATGTTTTTGAAGTTACGCAATGTCTACCTCAGGTTGCAAGAAGGTTTAGAGATGTTGATATTGACAACGATAATGTTATCACATTAGATGAAATTGCACTTTTAGCTAAAACTTATAAAAGAAACAACAAGGTTGAATCTAAAAACCCCATAGCTAAAGAAAAAACTAATCAAGCTCCAGCAGCTTCGTTAGATACTGATGCAGCTGACAAGGAACTATAGCTTTTCATTTGCTGGTCTTTGATTTAAACTTGAAAATCGATGATAGAAATAATTTCAGGTTCAAGCTATAGCGAGTTAAATCAATTAATTGAACAATTTAAGTCAAACTCTCCTTTTTTAGACATAAATTTTTTCAAAGCACTAGAACAATCAAAATCTGTAGGTGAAAATACTGGCTGGATTTCATTTCCTCTTATTGCAAAAAGAAATGGTGAAATTGTAGGCTTTATTCCAATTTTTCTAAAAGAACATTCGTATGGCGAATACGTTTTCGATCATGCTTGGGCACAAGCTTTTCAGCAGCATGGTTTAAGTTATTATCCAAAAATGATATCTGCTGTTCCTTTTACGCCGATTACTGGCCCCAGAATATTGGCAAATGATATAGAAATTAAGAAAGCACTTATTAAAGCAATTGAGAAGATTCTAGTAGAGTATAAAATATCTTCATGCCATATTTTATTTCCTGATAAAAAAGACCATGAACTCTTTAATGAGATGGGTTGGCTATCAAGAAAGGGTGTTCAATTCAAATGGCATAATAATGCATACCAAACATTCAGTGATTTCCTCGAAACGCTTTCACATAATAAGAGAAAGAAGATAAAGCAAGAAAGAAAAAAAATTGAAAAAAATGGGATTACAATAGAGCGAAAACAAGGGTTAGATATCAGCAGAGGTGATATAGATTTTTTCTATCAATGCTATTGTGAGACATATCGATTACATAACTCAACACCTTATTTGAAACAATCTTTTTTTTACGAATTACTCAAGACAATGCCCAATAGACTTTTAGTTGTCATTGCAAAAAAAAATAATATAAAAATAGCTAGTGCTTTTAGCATTATCGGAGAGGAAACTCTTTACGGAAGGTACTGGGGAGCATTAGAATTCTTTTCTGGACTACATTTCGAATTATGCTATTACCAAGGACAAGAATTTTGCATTGAAAACAAAATAAAATATTTCGAAGGGGGCGCACAAGGAGAGCATAAGTTAGCTAGAGGATTTAAACCATTTGATACTTACTCAAATCACTTTATAGCTCAACCTGATTTTAGAGATGCGATAAGCAATTTTTTAAATGATGAATTAAGCAGGATTGAGGATTATAGTAGTGAGCTTGAAGAAAGAACCCCTTACAAAAAAACTAATTTGCATGATGTTACTTAAGAATAAATCCTACTAGATAAAATAATGAAGTTCCTAAAATAATAACTAGAATAAAGCCAATAATTAAAAAATATTTAACCCCATTTTTTTCAATAAACACATCATCCTTATGGAGTTTATTTCTTGATTGGATTCCGCAAAATGCGGATAGAACGCTTTTAATGATTGAAAATATTTTCATTATATTAAGAAATGGTAGTGATGGAGAGACTTGAACTCTCGACCTCAGCATTATGAATGCTGCGCTCTAACCAACTGAGCTACATCACCATGTGATTTAAATAACGTGGATTATACTTTTTTTCAACTTGTAAAGTCAAAGATATTAAACATTAAATCTAAAATGCATCACATCTCCGTCTTTTACGCCATAGTCTTTACCTTCCAACTTCATCTTTCCGGCTTCTTTTGATCCTAGCTCTCCTTGAAACTCGATATAATCATCATAGGAAATTACTTCAGCTCTAATGAATCCTTTTTCAAAGTCTGTATGAATAACTCCAGCAGCTTCAGGCGCGGTTGCGCCAACTTTAACTGTCCAGGCTCTTACTTCTTGAACGCCAGCTGTAAAATATGTTTGTAGCCCTAATAAATTATAAGCTGAGCGAATAACACGATTTAATCCCGGCTCATCCAAACTCATTTCAGATAGAAATATTTCCTTTTCTTCATCCTCAAGGCTAGAAATATCAGATTCAATTTTTGCACTTACAGGAACTACAGGAATATTAAATTTAGAGGCATAAGATTTCAGCTCATCTAGATTATCGTTATTTTTAAATCCATTTTCATCTACATTTGCTAGAAACATAACTGGCTTAATTGTTATCAAACAAAGAGGCTTAATTAAATCTAGTTCGTCTTGATTTAAATCAACATGGCACCCCAGGTCACCTTGATTAAAACCAACTTCAATTTTTGTATATACATTAATAAGTTCTAATGATTCTTTATCGCCTGATTTAGATTTTTTAGATTCTTTTTGAATCGCTTTCTCTAAAGTTTCCATATCTGCAAGTATTAATTCAGTATTAATAGTTTCAATGTCAGACAATGGATTTACTTTACCGCCAACATGAATAACATTTTCATCATCAAAGCATCTTACAACATGCATAATTGCGTCAGTTTCTCTTATATTGGCTAAAAACTTATTACCAAGACCTTCTCCCTTTGATGCTCCTGCAACTAATCCTGCAATATCTACAAACTCTACAGTAGCTGGTTGTGTTTTTAAGGGGGATACAATCTCTTTCAGTGCATGAATTCTTTTATCAGGAACTTCTACAATACCGACATTTGGCTCAATAGTGCAGAAAGGGTAGTTTTCAGCATCAATCCCAGCTTTTGTTATAGCATTAAATAACGTGGACTTTCCGACATTTGGTAGGCCAACAATTCCGCATTTCATAGATTAAATCCTAATATATTATTTTGAGTGAAGGTTAAGCATTGCTTTTTCAAAATCACCCATTGTGAGTAGTGAAAAAATTTTGTAACTGTTAAAAATTATATCCTCTATAGCTTTTTTTTCAGATCTTGGGGGTTTATTTAATACATAGTCATGGACTAAACTCTTTTCCCCTGGGTGACCAATACCGAGTCTTAGGCGCCAAAAATTATTTGTTTTTAGTTGGACTGTAATATCTTTTATTCCATTATGACCTCCGTGCCCACCACCAAATTTTAGCTTAGTATTTCCTGGAGATATGTCGAGTTCATCATGAATAATGAGTATTTCTTCTGGCTTAATTTTGTAATAATTGGATAAAGCAGCAACAGATTTACCACTATCATTCATGAATGTATTTGGCTTTAGAAAAAAGTATTCACTTTCTTTTGAATATTTTCCATACAACCCATAGAATTTTGAGCTATTTTTTAATGATAAACGATGATTTTCAGTAATAAAATCTACCCACCAAAAACCAGCATTGTGACGGGTAGTTTGATAATTATCACCAGGATTTCCGAGACCAACAAATAACCTTATCCCAGCCATTAGAATCGATATAATCCTAAAATTAAATTTCTGATAAAAGGGCTATTCTTTAGAGTCTTTTTTTGACTCATCAGAATTTTCTCCATCCTTACTAGAGCTATCGCCTTCTTCACCTTCAGCGCCTTCTTCACCTTCAGCGCCTTCTTCACCTTCGGCGTCTTCTGGGGCTACTACCACTTCCTCTACAACTATTTTCGGTTTAGATACAGAAGTGATAATTGGGTCATTTTCTTCAGATAGTGAAGTGAATTCCACACCTTCAGGTGCTTTTATTTCGGATAGGTGTATTGAGTCACCTATTGCTAAATTAATTAGATCTACTTCAACATAAGTTGGCAAGTCTTTAGGGAGACATGCTATGTCTACTTCAATCATGATGTGTGAAACAATACCGCCTTCAAATTTGACACCTGGCGCAATTTCTTCATTTAAGAAGTGGAACGGTATCTTGACACTAAGTTTTTTATTCTCGTCAATACGTTGAAGATCAATATGTTGAATATTATTTCTTACTGGATGCATTTGGAAGTCTCTAAGTAACACAGGCTCTTTTTTCCCATCCAAATTTAAAGTAAGAATCGAAGCATGGAAAGCTTCATGTTTGAATTGCATAAATAAATCTTTACTATCCAATTCTATACTTACAGATTCATTGTTGCCACCATAAAGCACACCTGGAACTTTTCCTGAGTGACGAAGACGGCGGCTCGCACCCGTTCCTTTCGCATCTCTAATTTTTGCATTTATTTCAATCTTCATTATTGTAAACTCCTAAATAAAAATAGACCCGCGACCAGGCCTATTAGTTAATTAAATTTCTCTTACCCCACATTTTTTTTAGTCCATAAATAAGGAGCTAACTGAATCTTCATGACTAATTCTTCTTATAGTTTCTGCTAATAGCTCCGCTACTGATAATTGTCTGATTTTTTTAGTGTTTTGTGCATTTTTTCCTAGCGTAATTGTATCAGTAATTACAATTTCATCAAGCTCAGAATTATTAATTAGATTTATTGCATCGCCAGAAAAGATAGGGTGGGTTGCGTAAGCTACTACTTTTTTTGCGCCATGTTTTTTAAGTGCACGTGCTGCCTCACATAAAGTATTTGCTGTGTCAACAATATCGTCAATTATGACACAGGTTCTATCTTGAACATCACCAATAATATTCATAACTTCTGATACATTTGGTTTTGGCCTTCTTTTATCTATTATTGCCAAATCTGATCCTAATATCTTTGCGCAAGCACGAGCTCTAACAACCCCGCCAACATCTGGTGATACTATTATCATATTGTTATGATTTTGTTTCGCAAGGTCTTCTAATAGGACCGGAGTGGCGTAAATATTATCGACTGGTATTTCATAAAACCCTTGTATTTGATCGGAATGCAGGTCCATTGTTAAGAGTCTATCAACGCCAACACTTGTAAGCATAGTTGCTACAACTTTAGCTGTTATCGCAACTCTTGCTGACCTTGGGCGCCTATCTTGTCTTGAATACCCTAAATAAGGAATAGCAGCTGTAATTCTTGCAGCTGAAGACCTTCTTAAGGCATCAACCATTACCATAATTTCCATTAAATTATCATTAGCAGGGTGGCTTATTGATTGAAGTATAAAAACATCTTTACCGCGAACATTTTCCAATAATTCAGCCATTGTTTCTCCATCACTAAAACTTCCAACAGAAGCCTTACCCAATTTAATGTCTAAATGTTTGGCTACTTCTTTTGCAAGTTGTTCGTTAGCATTTCCTGAAAAGACCATCAAGCTGTTAGTGTTCAAAAGTTTGTCCTCTAATATTGGCTGGGGAGGAAGGATTCGAACCTTCGCATGCATGGATCAAAACCATGTGCCTTAACCAGCTTGGCGACTCCCCAATTGA
>Ga0115000_10000633_pt1 | contig 32296 bp, 67 predicted proteins | sample ArcticOcean_MG_C_6_FD_89690 | JGI IMG/M metagenome (GOLD analysis project Ga0115000, IMG submission 89690) | Marine microbial communities from western Arctic Ocean - ArcticOcean_MG_CB8_128 | ecosystem: Environmental > Aquatic > Marine > Oceanic | place: Arctic Ocean: Canada Basin | collected...
CAAAGTAAAATACTCGTAATCATATACAGAAGTAAATACATTCATTTTACCATTATACATTTTGATGAATTCTTTATACTCTTCTTTAGTTTTTACTACAACTCTAGAAGGTTCTCTCGCATTACCTCTCAGGCTTCCTGCCCACATTTCTCTTGGAAATCTCATTTAAATCTACTCCTTCATGTATTGAACAATATGTTTTGTTAATGTTAGTTAGTTCAGATTTACACCCTACTAACTTACATCGTTTTCCCATCATATCATCCCTTGTTCTTTCATTTCTTTTTCTGATAGCATCTTAGAATCATTACGGATTTTTTCTTTTAGTGTCACTATCTTCTCATCTTGGCTAAGAACATCCAAAACCTGTTCATCTTCCTTCTTCTCCAATACAATAGGTTTTCCCATCTGTCTTTTATCTTCATCTTTAAATTCCACCTTTGCTGTTTTTAAATAATTACTCACTACAAACTGAACCATGTTTGTTAATTCTTCTCTTAGAACTATTGAAACAATATTACCTACCGTTATAGTATCTCTAATAGGCATTGCACTATAATCAATGTCTTTTACAATATCATACTTTGATTCTATATCCATACCTACAATTAAGTTCTGCACTATTTCTTCAACTGTTTTATCCATATCAAGAACATCATTTAATGTCCACTCCCTAGACATTATGGCATCTTCTATACAACCACTTTTTATATAATCAGAACCAATCATTTTGTTCACTACCTTGTGCTGCTTCGCAATGGTCAAAGTGTCCACAATGAATACATTTCTTATAGAAATAAGTGTCATTAAATTGGTCTTCTAAATACGAATTAATTAATTTGTCCATTGAATTCAATACTGCTGTGGCTGACCTTGATGAAACCTTCTCAGTATAAACATAATTAGATGCAGGGAAATACCAACCCCAATGATTAATAGGAATCTCAGGGTCTAAACCTGCGGCTATAATATCTTCTGGGTTTGAATTCTCATATAACATTTTATAAAATGCCATCTCCTTTCTCATTGAAGATTTCTTACCTGATGTTTCTTTCCATGCGCCTGTCTTCAATTCCATAAGAATATATCCTCCGTCTTCATAAAAGATACGGTCAATGATTCCCATAAGATGAACACTTACTCCGCTTTCAGTAGTGAACGCACCATTCATTACTACTTCATTACCAACAGGTACAAAATTACCTAATGTTTCTTCTTCAATACACTCTAAGAACCTTTCAGTATTATATGCTGTCATAGCACGATAAATATCTTCATAGTCTTCAGCAGGTGCTTCAGGATAAATAGTTCTAAAGTGCTTTTGTAGTTTCATTGGTTCATCACTATGAGTTAATGCTTCTTCAATGTTAACCATCTTCCAGAATTGTTCTTGTGCGTCATGTATAATAGTTCCCTTTGTCATAGCAGGACTAACTTTCTGATTAATATCATCAATATAACCATACTTATAATTAAGCGGGCAAAATTGATAACTACCAACGAAGATTTAGTAATCTTAAGTATAGGTGCTTCTTCTTCAGGCTTCCACCTGTATGTAAATATTCCATTTTCCTTTCTCATTCTAAATTCCTTCCTGTATTCTGGGTCTTGTTTCCTCATTGATTCTCTTTCACTTTTTTTAATTCGTCTATTAGTAGACTTGCCCCCTTACGGGTTAAGTCATTAGGCACTTCTCCACCTAACTTCTTAATATAATTTAACTGTCTTTCAGTTGGTTCTGCTGAAGCATTTTCATCAGATACTTGACCTTTACCATCCATATTCTTTCTTAATAGAGAAGCAGTAGTTAAATCGTGGCATCTTTGACATAGTTCAATTACATTAGAACGAGAAGTAATTAAGTAATCTAATCCTTCTTGTCTACATTTATTTTGAGAAATAATATGATGCCACTCAGTATAACCTTTAGCATTACATATCTCACAAGAACTTTTCTTAACCCATAGTTCCTGCTCTTCTTTTTCTAGAATAACTAAAGTCGCTTCAAGTGTATTATATTCACTTTCTAACCTAGCCATTGTTTCTTTCATCGTTTTTATTTCATCCATTTTACTATTTTCTCTTATCATATTATTCACCATTCACTTAAACTTGTTTGCTTTCCTGTTTGTGTTATCTCATTTACATCCCAGCCTAAACTATCATACACTAATGATACCTTCATAACTATCTGGGAATCTGCTATTCTTTCCCAATTTATAGGGAATGAATCTATTACTTCTTCTATCTTTTTACATGCGATATATTCTACATCTCTAATTCTACCTTGAAATTCATATCTTCTTGGGTAGCCTTTGATTAATTTATTATTTACATGGTAGAAGTAATAACTATCTCCTACTTTTATTTCACCTATCTCTTGTTCATTATAGAATAATACTCCTGCTGAACCTCCAGCAATCATTTTATATTCTTCTAAAGGATTTCTTAAACGACTTCTTTTAATAACAGTTTTATAATCAATGCCACCATTTAAAGTAATCTTATACAAATCTCTAGCATATTTAGTAATTTCATCTTCTGTTTTTAATGATGCTACCATTTGCAGTACAGTTTTCTGAAACTCTTTTGATAATTTACTCTCATTAGATTTTTTCATTTCAAAGCCCATCACAAAGAACTCCGACTCATCTAAATATTCACCATCTTTCCATGATAAATATCCACAATAACGATTCTTTTTCTTAGAAAGGAAAAAGGTTTCTGCTAACTTCTCAAACTCTAACTCTACACAATCATTGAATACTTCTTTTCTTATGTAATCATTAAGCCTAATACATAATTGTTTTGCATCATCAACATCGTTAACGCTTACAAAGATTGAATCTGTATGTCCATACTTTACTGCATATCCTAATTCAATTGCCTTGAATGCTACGGCTCGCATGGCTTCTCTTGCACTTGCTGTAATTGAAGCGGCCATTTCCATATCTCCCCAACCATAACCATCCTTTGCTAAGACACCATAGAAAGCATTTACAGCCCTCTTAGTTGCCATCTGTGCTGAATCCCACTTCCTGTATTCTTCATCAGTCTTAGACTCCTTTCTCTTGACCTTATAGCCATCTCTTAACTCCATCATACTAAGAACTGCTTTAGGTAAGATACCTAATTCTCCTTTGCTATAACAAACATTAATGTTATCTTTACTCCAATCTTGAAGATTCTTAGGCACACTAAAATCTACTTCGTGACCTTCACTTCTTTTTGTTTCCCATGAAATGTTTCTTGCCGCCATCATACTAGGGTAAAGTGATTTAAAATCAAATACAGCAATTGAATTATGTAGCCCAAATGTTTGTTCTTCATCAGGATTCATAACGAATGCTGCTTCATACTTTTCTTTAGCACCCTTAACTCCTGTAGGTGCAATCCAATTAGAATGACGCATAAAATATGCAGCACCCATTTGTGAATTATAGAACACACAATCAAAAGGACAAATTAATAATCTTTGTAGGGCTAAATCATTCTCACTTATGTTCATCTGATTATCAATTTTCACCATTAACTCAACATCTACTCGGTTGTATTCAAGGAATACTTCTGTATCTTCTAACCAAGAACGCTGAAAGAAGTCATCGTTTGTAAATTTAGCACCTGTTCTATCTTTACCGATGTCTTGCCCCAAAAGAGCCTTAGAACAATAATCCAAAGACAAAGAAGGAAGGTTTCCTTTCTGACTATCTAACCACAATCTTTCAAACCTAGTCATAAGACAATAGGATATTCTACCTTTTATTGGTTGAGTAGTATTACTATACTGCACATTGTTGATTTTGTTATGTGTCACTCCACTCACTTGATTATAAGGGCTTAATCTTCTAGGGTTAATATCATTAATTACTAACCTTTTAAGAATCTGTGGTATGTCAAAACCTAGAATATACCATCCGATAATCATGTCTGGGTCTTTTTCTTCTACAAACTCTACGAATGCTTTAAGCATTTCTTCTTCATCCTCATAAACTAATACATTATCATACTCAGGTAGTGGTTCTCTTGGAAACCATGTCATTACAAAATACTCTTTATCATATGAATCATAAAAAGTAAGCGCATTTATAGCACCATTATATCTTCCACCTACTTGTGTTTCAATATCAAGATACCATTTCCTTAAATCATACTCAATAATTTCTTCTATAACATCATTTGTATATTTTCTAGCCATAGAAATGTCTGCTTCATAAGTTTTATCCCAACTATTACGGGCATTATATAAATCACCTGTCGTTTCAAAAACAACTTTTACTAAAGATTGTTTATCAAGAGACTCCCAATTACCAAAATTATAAGTAGGTCTTACCCTTTTCACACCAAACCTACCATTCGTTTGTATAACTTCAGGCATATTACTTCCGGTAGCAATATAAAAATAGGGTTTGTATTGTAAATCAACTGAAGACTTTCTATCTCCATTCTCATCACGCCACCTTAAGTGTACATTATTATTTGCTTCTGTTATAATCATTCATTTATCCCCTGTTCTATACCTAATATAATTGCATTTCTTGACAAATTATTCATCATTTGTAGCAACTCTTTTATTTCTTTATGGGTTGATTCCCAAATTTCCTCATCACTATAAGATAGTTTGATAGTTAAATACTTAATTCTCATTGCTTATCTCTCCCTAAAACTTTATTATCACTAACTTTTAAGTCACCTAGAACCCATCTAAGTGCATTAATAACCCCTTCTAATCCTTTATAACTTTTCATATGCTTTATTCTTAATGCTCTTGGGCAAGTTTGTAGAGCAACTAAATATTTATTTTGTTCTCTTTCTGCTTCATTAAGAAGGTTTTCTATTTGTACCCATGATTTATTATATCCAAAATTATTACTATCCTGATGGTCATTCATTCTTCTTCCTCCTTAATTACTTCTAATGGTTTAATTCCTTTAATACAGTAAACGCATCTCCTAAAACCTTTCATGGCTACTTGATTACATTTTCTGCTTACACATTCTCTCATTCTGTATCACCGCAAAAAGAACCTGCCCAAAATTGAGTAGCAACTTTAGCAACAATAGAAAGATATAACTCAACGGCTTTATCTCTACATACATTACATATAGCGTGAACTCCGTAAGTCATACCTTGTGATGAACCTGTTCCACAAGACTCACAAACTCTCATTCTTCCTCATCCTTCTTTAGTTCTTCAGCACATAACGGACAAGAATCAATATAATCTGCACAATGTCCTGATTCATGTAAAATCTTTGCTGCTTCAAAGTTAGTTGCTTGTTGCATATATTGTTGCATCTGCAACATAGTTCCTAATACTTCTTCTAGTGGTTTCTTTTCTGTCGCTTTATTTGTTTTTTCACTCATTATTCTCACTCCATGTTGTTTCATCTATTACTGCTTCTGGGTTATAACCTACTTCTTTTAACATTAAACTAACTAGGTGTCTAACTTCCATTAAATCAGATATATACATTTTTCTATCATCATGCATATTCTGATAAGCGTTATCTAATTCCCCTTCTAACATTTCTATCTTCATTTTATAATCATCTTTTTTCATTCTTCTTCATCTCCTTTATTTGTTTCGTCTAAGAACTTTGCTATCTCAGCAATAAGATTTACTTGCCCTAAGTAATAGGCAATTCTTTCTTCAACAGCCATTACGCTACTGCTTCGTTCTTTCATATATTCTTCTAATGTAGTATAACCTGAGTCTTTCAAAGCAAGTTGTAATTCATTTGATGCTGGCCCTAAATAATTTAATAAGTTCATTTTTTTCACCTTTGTATTCTTGGTGCTCTTAGCATAACAAATCCTCCACTAATAACTGATAGTGGTGCGTCATCGTTAAAAGATAGAATCGTAGTGACGCTATCTAAATGCTTGAAGAATGGAGCACTAACATCCATTGTTGTTTCTTTACCTATAAATTCAATTGGTTCAATTGAAACAATTACTTCTTCTGTATCTCTAGAAGAACTAACAGTTAACATTTCACCATCAAATTCCAATTGGAAAATTGAATTTCCAACTGATTCACAAGACTTCATCGCCTCTACTAATTCAGCACTTGAAAGTTTAATTCTTGTATTCAATGTAGTATTAGGAGTAATTGATATTTCTTTCTCCATATCTGTTTGAATAATATAATTCTTTCCTGTTCTAATAATAGAATCATTATTCTCATGTCTTTCTAATATAGGAATCTTAACACTTTTATGTATAGTATCTAGTTTCAAAACATTATCTTCTACTGAAACTTCAATGGTTTCATCAGTTAAATACTTAATTAAAGTATCTGAATCTACGGTGACTCTACCTTTTTCTGTTTCATCATAGTCATCTAACTCTAACTTAACTCTAACATAAGTATAGTTATCACCATTAAATAAATAAGATTCATCACCAACACTAATTACTATATTAGATTGTAGTGACATACTCTTATGAGAAGTTCCACTATTCCATTTGCCTTTCATCAAGACACTCTCTATATTCTTTTTCATTTTATTACCGTTTATTCTAAATTTCATTTATATTCACCTCAACTAAAACTAATGGGGAAACAACAAAGTGGGAGGAAAGTCACCTATCCTACTGCTGTTTTTTATTTGGACAAAACCCCATACTATTCATCGGTTGTTTAGGTTAGTCTTAACTTATGCTAACCTGTATAACCAACTCAAAGAGTTCCATTCTTAATTTCCTCAAGACCATTCCATGTAGTTTTCCCATTGTCTACTTCCATAATTAAGAAAGATTGACCTACATTATCCGAGTTAGTCTTAGACTTCTTAACCTTAGCATTTAACTTAAGGTTCTTTCCTCGTTCCTCAATAGTACATTCTATGTGTTGATATAACTTTGCAGTTGTAGATTTCTCCCAATCGGGTTTCATACCTACAATATCAAAACCATCATGCACTTCTTTCATGTGCGTGATGAAATACTTATCACATTCTAATTGACATGCTGCTTTAAACAAACGCTTGTATTCTTCATTACGAGCAAACCATTGGGTCGGCACCATTTTAGCTTTATCTGCTGCTCTTGGGTCTTTCCCTTTTATATGGTTTAACCTAGCAATCATATTTGTAGTATCTAACCATGAATCAAGACCATCAAAGATAATAGCCTTAACAGCCTCTACTATAATAGTATCATCTTCGTATTCAATTTGTCCTGTTTTAATTGCTTCATTAACCATAGCAATAAAGTATCTACTCATATCAGATGTTGCTAGATAATCTACTGTCATGTCTTCATTAAAGACAAACGGATTAAAGATAACTACCTTTTCATCAGCACTCCAATGTTGCCTCCATGTAGGTTCAGCACCTTCATCATAATCCAATACAAAAATCCAATGTGTATCTTTTTCTTCTTCTGTTCTACAATCAAGAGCAATACCTGTTTTACCTGTTCCCGGATTTCCACTAATACCACAAATCATATGTGCTGATTCTTGTTCTAGTAGATTCTTTCGTTGTAACATTGCTCTTTGTTTAGCAAGTTTAAACGCACTTAACCCATCATTGTCTTTCGCTTTATCTAATACCTTTGTAGAGGCATTTCCTTTCTTATCTCCTATTCCCATTTCATTCATCTCCTTCAATCAATTCTTTATATTGTTCTTTCACTTCTTCAAACTGTGTTTCAAACACTTGTCTAGTAAACATTTTACCACTACGCATATGAATTCTAAGCGAATACATATCTTGTTCTGCGATAACTTCATCGTCACTAATCTTTTTCCATTCAATTGTTTCTACTTGTCCTAAGTCTAAACAAATCTGATTCATTCTAATATATCTTTCATTCATTTTACATCACCTATATTTAAAGTGTGGGCTTCGCACCCACTCGGTATACATCATGTGCTATACTACACAAGTGATATTGTAATCACCAATAACTAATTTCTTCTCCTTCACCAGCAACTTCAACCGGTGCACCTAAAGCAACTCTTGGTAGAATACCATACACATTAATAGATACAGGATTAAACTCATCCTCAAGATAAGTTCCATCATCATCTTTCTTTTGTGTTTGATTTGTACGACCAATCAAGATAACATCTGAGCCTACACCAAAATCAATATCAACTGATTCGGGAATCCAACAAGGTGTTGAATCAGGCAAATCATCTTCATCAAACCCATAAGAAATATCGGCAGGTTCAATCCAAAGAACACAATTACCGGTCTTCTCATTTCTTTTAAGGTTCATACTACTAACAATTCCATCAGTAATAACAAGTTTCATTCCTCTCTCTTGTGCTTGAGTGTTATGAAAGTCTTCAATCTCAATCAAATCTGCAACATAATCACCAAGACAATCAGCAAGCATATCTTCCATAGATAAATTATCTGTGTTTACATACTCATCTGATTCTGGGTCTAAGTTCTTATTGTATGATAATGATTCTAAGGTTCGGTTCTTGATACCATAGCAAGCATTTCTCTCTTCGTTAAACAAAGCATTCAAGTGCAACCATTCAAACAACTCTACATTAAATGTTTTAGCCGCTTCATTCTTCAAGCCTAAAGTCCAATATTGGAAATCACCATTATCAGTCTTAGCAATTAGATGATGACGACTTCGCCATTCTTCAGCAGGTAAAGGTTTGCCGTAGTTCTTATTAACATCCCCACTTGTATATGCCTTGATATTATCAATAGGAACAATCCACTTGTTCTCATCTACTTCAATTGCAGATACAGGTAATTTAGGGATTGTCTTTGAAGCAGACTCACCGTTAATCATTTGTACCTTTTCATAATCTCCTGAATCAGTTAATGTCACTTCTGCACACTTCTCTTCATTGAAGGGGGTATTAGGATTACTTCGGTAATCACTTAACAAAGTCTTTCTTCGCCATTCTTGTACATCTCTTGCTGGTTCACTACCAACAATAAACCCAAACGCATCATTACCAAAGGTGCTCTTACCTTTAGACTTGTTTCCTTTCAATGAACCTCTTACAAAATTACGGGTTAATGTCAATGCTACCATTGATTGTCGCTCGTTTTCTGTATCAAGGTTATTAGAAGAAGCAATTTCATTATACTTCTCCAACATCTCTTCATCCGTCTTTCCTAGTTTAGTGGCTAATCCACTTAGTTCTTTTTCTATTCTATCATTCATTTTTTTTCACCTATCTTTTTGTTTTGTTTTGTTTCTTATTTTGTTCTACATAAATTGTGCCGCAAACCATGACACTAAAATCTTGGGGGTCATGCTTCTTGACCTCCATTCCATCTCTCCAATATGCGTTAAGCACTTAAACATTTCATCGTTATTTAAGTTCTTTTCTAATACACATTGATGAAGATTGTTTGCTATTTCTTTGACACTTCGACCACTATAAACTTCCTTTAATAATAAATCATTTCCTTCCCTAACTTGTGATGACGAAAGCAGTTTTATAATCTCGTTATACTTACTCATAAACTCTATAGTCTTTTCTTTAAGACTACTATTAGAAAATGCACATGCTTGTAGTTCGTTAATCGCTCTACGCATATCACCATTTAATGATTCACAAAAGTTAATTAGTTCATCATTGTTAACTTCTATTTGTTCTTCACTTATAATTACTAATAACATTTCTTTCATATCACTTACATTGAATGGACTAAATAGATAATTAGCACACCTACTTCTTATAGGGTACTCAACTAATTGTTCGTCATTACAAGTGATAATAAATCTAACATTCTGTGCTCTTTCCATTGTTCTCTTTAATGCTCTTTGAGAATCTTTAGTCATACCATCAAACTCATCTAATAAACAAACCTTGAACGGCACATCATCAGTAGACTTTAGAGAAGCAAATGTACTTATTGTATCTCTAATAGTATCTAGTCTTCTATCTTGACTAGCATTAATCTCTAGGTAATTAGAACTAAAAGATTCTCCTAAGAACTGCTTTGCTAATACAATTGCTGCACTAGTTTTACCTGTTCCACCATTACCATACAGTAATACATTAGGCATATCATTTCTAACTATCCAACTAGAGGCATCTTCTACAAACTTTCTTTGTCCTCTAATCTCTTCTATCCTTACAGGTCTATATTTCTCAGTCCAATTCATTCTCTCAACTCCTTCATTACTTTATTAATAGCATTTGATGGTTCTCTAGCCATCACATTAACTTCTTTTTTAACACCGTTATCTGTATAAGATACTGTGTGCATTACTTCATCCATCATATCAGACTCACGAGTATTTGGATATGTAGTGTGAGCACTAAAATTAGTCTTCATACTAAAACCAACCCTATCATTATAACAGTAACAATATTTACAGCAGTAACGATTCTTAATATCTTATTACCTTGTTTGATATTATCATTTAAATCTACTAGTAATTCATTTATCCTTTCTATCGTTTCTTTCATTTAGATTCACTCCACTTTTATTTAACTGTATCATAACAATCCACCTAATAAATCTTCTATACAGATTCATCTGAAGGCAACTCCACACTATTACATTCGGGGCAAGGCTTATTTAATTTATAACCACTACCATCACAAGATACACATAAAACAATTTTCTGATAAGTATTTACTTTATCCGTATTATTTACTCTATACATACTTTTTCTTGAAGATAGATAATTAGACACCTTACCTTTTTGTGGTACATAGGCTAAACCAATTCTATTAGAAGTATTGTTAATATAAGATATAATCTCATCTACTACTTCAGTAGCACTTCTCCACATACCATCATTCATTGTTCTATCAATATACTTCTCAGAATAAGTTTTCTTATACTTTCTTTTCTTACCATTAAAGTTATTTCTTCTTGACATGTTAACCCCTCTTTACAACTTCAACTGCTTCTAATGGAGTCATGTCACAATTATAAAAGTCACACCAGATTTTAAACCCTGCTAACTTCCTATCAGTTTCTTCAATACAACCTAACCATGTAGATAAAGCAATACCTTGTCCTTTTCTTAAACGCTTCATTAGAAATCACTCAACTTTCTTGTTTGTTTGGTCACACTAATTCTTAATTTCTTTACTTTCTTTATATTAAGAATCTTACATTCATCGTTATCTAATCTATTAGCAGCCCAAAGTTTATATTTATCCTCTTGTAAAAACGATTTAACTAAATAACTTTCTTTAGTCTTTAGATTTAACTTATAACAAATCTTAGGCACAGGGCTATAAGCATTTCTTGTAGGGAAATTAATTCTACCTGAGTTAGAACCACTTAATGAGTAGGCTAACAATTCATAGAAATAATCTATTGACCATTTCCTCATAATATTATCAAGAGGGGTTATAACATTAACACCAACATTAGGTTGAACCCACGATATAATGTGCATATCGCTAGGTTTAACAAACTTTAACATCTTAAGTACTTTAACTCTATCCTTGTTTTTAACAATCTCTTCAGTCAATTCATATATTGATTTATCCATATTAACTATTACATCTGAATTAGGTGCTAACTCTTTAATTTTCTTTTGTCTACTATCAACTCTACCTAACTTCTTCTTACTACATACATTTAATATAAACTTAGCCACATCCTTTTCGTTAATGCTAGTCATTATAACATTTTCATTAGTTAGTAATAAGTTTAATACTTTATCTTTATCAGGTTTATAATTCACATCTTCTATAATTACACCATGATGTTTAGGGTAAGAATAAATATCTTCTATTGTAATATCACTTGCTGGCATTATCATATGTGGTCGCTGCCCCATTAGTTTAATAGCCATAGTAGTTTTACCACTACCATAACCACCTATTATTAATACGGGTTTAGTTTTTGTCTGTGCCTTGTTTAACATTTTCAATCATCTCTATTAATGTGCTCATTCCTTCTTTAGTTAAATGTAATCCTTCTTCTAAATACTCAATAACTATATCAAACTTAGACCAATCGCTGTGAGAACATGGTACAGTTGTAGGCATTAGATTTCTTATAGCCCTAACAGATGGTTGCTGACCTATAATAAGTACAGGCTTATCTCTATTTACTCCTTCGCTATCTCTAAGTATTGAATTAACATTACCTTGTTCTAACCTTCTTTGTAAGGCTATTAAAAAATCTCTATTAGCCCTAAACATAATCCTTATCCTAATAGTATAACCCGAAGAACTTCTTACACTTTTGTAAATAGTCACTTCGGGTCTTGCTACTGTCAGTAAAATCCCTTCTAATTGTTCCTTTGTATACATCTTTAACTTACCGCCTCATACATATGTTCTAAATATTCATCTGAACTATTATCTAATATCATCTTTATGATAACCATCTTATCCATACCTTTCAATATTTCAGATAAAGAAACATTACGAGCCTCTACATAGTCATCATAAAATTCACTCATTGCTCTTCACCATAATCAGTAAGTGATGTTTGAGTTAATAACAATTCATCCGGTAAAGGCTTTCCTAATTCTTCTACACAACAAGCAAACAAATGCTTAGGTAGCACACCTTCAATACGATATACCATTAACTTACCAATACATCGTAGGTGATATAACGCTTCACCCGATTCAATTTCTTGTACAAACGCTTCTTCAATACCATTAAAGTTATCTCTACAATAATGGCACATCTCTTTATCACTTACTATTTTTATATTCATTGTTTCACTTCCTTCAATTGTGTTGGTTCATTTTTATCGTCACGATGTTTAACATAACGAGGGAATCTTAAACCATATTCACCCTTTTCATTTGTTGTAATCATATCACCTTTAACTTCAATAATCATATTGTTCTCTCCTTTATTATCATAGACATCTTTTAAGAACGCTAAGTCTTCATCAGTAAATCCTGAACCTACTAAACCAAATGGTATCAAAGTTTCTCCATCTTTAATAGCAATATGATAAGCACCATATGTTCCAACTCTTTTACCTGAACCTACATTAGCACCTGTCACTATACAATCTATATCTACAAGAGCAGGTTTATACTTCTCCCATCCCTTAGACCTCTTACCAAAATCATAAGCAAGTGCAGGGTCTTTAACAATAACTCCTTCAAAACCTGCGGCTATTGCTTCGTTATAAAACTCTAGCATTTCTTCCTTGTTATTTACTTCTGTTGTCTTAGCAACAATAGATTCATCAAAGTGCATCTGTAATGTTTGTAATCTAGTATCTAAGTTATCATCATATACAGGTTGTCCACCATACATCAAACAATCAAACAATCTAATTGTGACTTCATTACGGTAAATAACTTCATCAGTCTTACCATGAATACGGCTCATCATATTCTTAAACTCGGCAGGGTTTCCATCTGTATCAATAGGATAAATCTCTCCATCTGCAATCCAATCTACAGGGTCTGAAGCATCACCAATTACAGGGATTAAATCATTAGCAAACTTCATTGTAATATCATCACCTTTACGATTAAAGATTTTAATACCATCTTCATTGTGATGAACTTGTGCTCTAATACCATCATACTTATAATCACACCATCTTCGGCCACGAGTATAATTCCCCGTCTTAGCCAACATAGGCTTCATATAATTACCAGCAATAGGTGTGTAATCTAATCCACCTGTATTAATTGCTTGATTAATAACTTCATCTAATGAAAGGAAATGTGAAGCCTTCTTTACTTCACTTGCTTTAATACCATATGACTTAGCCAACATTTTCTTTACTGCAGTTTCTCCACAACCATGACGAGTTTCTTTTAATACAAAGGCTGTCATCCACTTTCTACCCATAGGAGTTAATCGTGGTAATAGATTGAAGTAATGTTCATAGGTTGTTTCCCATGAATCAGTATACAATGCTAAAGATACATCTTCAACTGATACTTCATCTCCAATTGGAGAACCTTGCATCAAATGAAATACTGATTCTGCTAATCCACCATGAACATCTGTTAAGATATTAACATCTTCTACATCTATATTAGCATACTCAGCAAGTCTTTGTGATAAACCACTCTCACCTGCTCCATTATTAGGATAAGATTTAGTCCACATCTTAAATGCTGATTCTTCTTGTCCATTAAAATTAGTATTATCAACTTGATTAACCATTTGTGATGGTGTCATAGTGACAAACTGTTCATTCATCCTTGCATATTCTTCCCAATTCATATCATTCATCTCCTTCTGTATTCCATTCGCCAAATTCATTTACTTCTTCTTCTTCTTCTTCACTTGATTCTATTACCCTTTGGTCATTCATTGCTACAAATGCTAACTTCACATGATTAGCAGTTAATCTACTATTACTACTATCTCCACCTGCTTCTGCATCGCATAACTCTACCATTGATTTCATTATCATTTCAATTCTAGTTTGAAACTCTAATACTGCTATCATCGGCAATTGCCTTTCGGGTGTTATATCTTCAAACATTCTTCTTATTTCTCTTACGCTAACCATTTTTCCATCTCCTGTTTATTAAAAAAGTATTTTGGACTACTCAATTGTTTAAGGTCGTGTGCAATCCAAACACTACCACTTAGAGAATCAACTCTAATTACTTCATACTTCTTTGTTGTCACTTCTGTTGTCACTTCTGGCCCTTTACCATATAGTTTAGTTATCTCTTGAGAAACTTTATCCATATTGTCTAGTACATATTTAATGACTAAAGGTTCTTGCACTTCTACATATCCCTCTCTATCCATTTCATACTCTCCTGTATTATTACACACATTACATTTACTACCGCTACATATAGGGCATTGAATAATAAGTGGGCCAATCACAGGAAATCTTACTCTTCTGAATCGTCTAACTCTATCATCTGAATTCTGCATAATTGTTCCTTTCCGTATTGTTTCCACCATTTCATTTTCTGTCTATCACCTAGAACAATTGCTGAATCTAAGATAGGCTTTTGATTATTAATAGTCATCCAATCAGTTCCGCTAAAATATGCTTGACCAAAGGGATGTGTATGAATCCAACATTTCAAAGGAATCTTCATACCTTTAACTGATTCACCTTCATAGTCTACAAAACTTCTAGTTCCTTTACTGATAAATAGTTGGTTATCTCTATCAACAATTACTGATACTTCTTTCTCCTCTAGTATATCAACAGATAAATCCCAGATAACATTATGGAAATGTTCACTATCAAAGTTATTACCTTCTCTAACGAATGCTTCTCTAACATTAGTCTTATGAAACTCCCAATGTGCATCAAGTATTGCTTTACCATATGCTATAACTTCCTCGGCTTCCGCTAACACTTCTTCTACTAGTTTTTCTTCATTCATTGATAATCACCTTATTGTTTACTAGTCTGTCTTTACTACATTCAGTAGGGTTAGAATGAACTTGTCCATTAACCCTAGCATTACATAGTTTAATATTAGTTTGTTCTTTAGTAATAACTTTACCACAGACTCTACAACTAGCATTTCCTGTTCCTGTTCCTACTAACCATTCTACTTTAGGTTTGTCTATCTTCTTTTCTATCTTTTCATCATTCATTTTTTTCACCACATTTACATTCACTATCTAATCTTCTACAAGCATCAACATAAGAAACACTATCATATGTTCCGTTATACCATGTTGATTCGCCACATCCTTTACAATTAATTGTTGTTCTCATTCTTCTTCATCTCCATAAAAATATATTTGCATAATAAAATCCATGCCAAACTTAAGTGCTAAGGCATCAAGGATTTCATTACTTTCAAATAACATTGTTGCTATTTGCTCTTTGGTTAATTTCATTATTTCGTTTATATCATTTCCATCAATCATTCTTTCCACTCCTTTATCCATAACGGTGTTTCTCTTTTAGTATAATGCATAAAACTTTTCTTTGCTTTCATATAATATGTTCTGTATGCTGTAATCGTGTCCTCATGTTTGTAAACCATAGGCATACATTGAGGAGGTTCTTTAAATCCAGCATCAGGAATATTTACAGGGTTGTTCTTTAGTAAAACTCTTAGTTTCTTATCTGTTAGATGCACCTTACCATATCTATAAGTATATTCATCACATAAAGAAACAAATAACTTGTATAGATACTCATAATGAGAAGATGAATACCTAACCCATTTACTACAAGGGTGATTAAAGTGTGCCATTTTATAGACAACATCTCTATTATCTTTCATAATACCTATTTGAGTAAAAATATATTCATCATCAGCATTAGGTAGGTAAAATTGGTCTAATTCTCTATGAGCAGTACACATCATTTGTGCGCTTTCTAAAATCATTTTCACACAATGTTTATCATTATGCATTAATGCTGCGATAGACGGGTCTTTATGTAAGTAAAATATATTCATTCTTCTTCACCTTCATTCTTAAAGTACAAATTTACTAAAGTATCATAGTTTTCCATCCATGATAATAGTATTTTATTTGCTTCTTGACTACTTAAACCAAATTCTTCTACTAAGAAAGGAGTAGCACCATACATATTGGTTTTTCCACTTCGTCTTAGCACTTCTAAATATTTGAAATATACTATCCATTCTTCATCATACATTTAAATCACCCGTTAATCCTGAAATGTTTCTCAACATGTTCTTCATTAAACCATCGTTGAATCCATTGTGCCCCATAACCTGCAATTACTACTTGCATGAAATGAACTCCTTCTGCTTTTCCTTCCCATGAATCTCCTTGACAACTAAAAGAACCATCTGGCCCACTTGTAAATGTTGTATAAAGTTTAGGGTCTTCTAAATGTGAAATCATTGCAGCATTTCTCGCTTGTGCTCTCAAATCTAACCACTTTGCTTTAGAATTATACATTGTTCTACGAATATCTAAATTATCTGCACAACATACTACTAAATCATAACCTTTCAGTTGATTAGCAGTTAATACAGGGAAAGGATGAGCCTTAATATCATATCTTGCACTCATAGCATTCACTTTCTTCATATCTAATTCACTCTTATCAAAATTTTGATATGTTAAGTTCTTTTCTTCTATAATATCTGGGTCATATACATCTAATGTATATAATCCCGTCTTATCTAGTAAAGGAATTAGAAAACTACCAATTCCACCTGCTCCAATTATCATTACTTTTCTCTTAGTCATTATTCTTCACCTCGCAATAGAACATATTCTACACTATCTTTAATCAATAAAAGTAAATTAAGATTAGTTGTTGTTTCCCAATTTACACCTTTATTTCCATCAAACATTTTTGCAATACTTATTATCGTTTCTCTTTCATTCATTTCTATCTCACCTTTTTTAAGTTTCTTTTTAGTGCTGGTATACTAATACCAAATATTTTACAAGTCTCTTTTTGTGTTAGGTCACTACATTCATAGAATATAGCACTTGCTAAACCTCTCGTTAAAGTATAAGGTAAATCTTGCACCATTTGATTTACCCTTGCTTCATCTAATGAAGACACTTCAGCAATATATGGTTTCAAATCTTCTAAATTAAAGATACCTGTCCTGCTGAAATGCCTATTTATTATCTTAATTAATCTTCTTACTCTTGTTATGTTAGCCCCTGAAAACCTACAATACTCTTTAAGATACGTTAGTTGTTTTAAATCTCTAAGAGTGAAATAAGTTAAAGAACAATACCTTTCACTTAAAGTATATGTTCCAAACTTCCCTGTGAATAATAAAGTATTATAATTATCCATTATATCTTTCTTATACCTTATCATGTTAAACTCACTCAATAGAATAGATAATTCGGGTTCGTTTTCTGTTCTGACGAAACTTTCTGCGCCAACTTTGACCCAAATCCTATTCACTTGAATCAATCCACACACATTACATACTACTAAACTGATTCTTTTGTCTAAGGATAAATCCCTAGAACTACAATTAAGACATGGCATCCCAATCTAACCTAATATCCATTTGGTCTTTCTCATGACCTGTGATATACCTTCCAACAGTTGATACTAATTTAACTAACATAGGGTCATTCATACAAGCAAATGCTCTTGCTGCGAATTGGTCACCTACACTAGCACCACTAGATAAATTATCAATACAAATTGGGCCACTCCATGTGTGACCATGTTCACCCATAGGAATTACCGGTTCTTTAATAGTAGGTATTACATTTTCATTACCTACCGCTTTAGTTAATACATAAGTAGATACATCTTGTATACCTCTCTTGGATTGATTATCAACAATCATCCAATCTGCTAACTTACCACGAACATACATGGCTAAAACTTCTTCACCATCACCCTTAGTAAACTTACCTCTCTTAATGACATCATAATCTCTTACCATGCTATCAAACAATTCCATTGCTCTCTTCTCAACAATATCCTGCATACGATTTTGTTTAAGGTATTCTTTCATAATTGTGACCTGAGCGTTGGTTGGTTTATCACCCGTTGTTTTAAAGAATAACTCTTCACAGCCAATCATATACCACTTACCTTTCTTATGTCCATTAAGATAAGTATTGATAAATGTATTTAAATCTTTTAGACCCATCTCTCCCCATACACCACTACTTATCTCAACAGCAAAATTAGCAGGTGCTATTTGCATTACATTCATTCTACAATTATGCTCTACAATTTTACCTTCTAGTCTTTGGAAGAACTTATACGGAACTCTATTCTCCATAACATATGTAATGTTCTCAGGCATATCAATACACCTTTGCATATAATCATCTAATGATTCATCTGCTTCTTCACCATCTCCATCAATATAACATGAACGAAAAATTGTTCTTGCTAAAGCCTTAACTAATATATCTAAATTACCATACACACCATTAAGATTATACCTGATACCATCTTTACGCAATACTGCTAAATATCCACAGTTCCCAATACGAATTACAATTGATTTCTTTTCACTCTCTCTACACAGTTCAACTACTCTCAAGGTTTTCTTAATAGCGTCAGTAAAACCTTCAATTGTTGGTTCTTTTGACGATGAAACACTACTTCGTCTAGCATATATATCTATAGTCCTATCTCTAACAAATGCCCTAGATACTATCTTAGTTTGAATAACAGAATTCCTGTCATCGCTTGCGTGTCTTACTCTAAATTGTACTTCTCCCATTATATTCACCTATTTCTTAGTAATTCATTAATCATTTCACTTGCAGCAGACTTACTCATACCTTCTACTGATTCTCCCCCAAGCCTATCAATGTATCTGATTTGTTTAGAGGTTGCTTCTACTTCATTAGAATCTGAAGGGTCAATAATACGCATCAAAGCATTAAGTTGTTTCTCCGATAATTCTCTTCGGCTAATGATTCTATTACGCATATCATTTAAGAAGCGATTCTCCCAATCATTACCACCCATATCAATAGTAAATAAGGGTATATCATAATAGGAACATGCTTCCATTAGAGCATCATCATTATATTCAGCACCTGTTTCTTCTCTAATTTCGTTAGCCTTTAATCTAAGTTCTTCTCTACGAATTAAGAGTTTTGCTTCAGCCGCTTTCTTTTCAGTATCAACGACTTCAATTCTATCTGCTCTTTCACTATCTTTAATATCTAATTCAGTATTGAACTTATCCATTCTAGCGTATAACAACTGAACATCTTTCCATAGTTTTTCATTAGGATAACCACGAGTTTCTATTTGCTTACGGTCATTATCAGGATGATTCCAACGCCAAACAACTGAAGCCATTTTACCTAATGAACCAACCTTAGTCTTAGCAATAGTCCAATGCTTTTCATAACGCTTTGTTTGATGGTCAAAGTAATTACCCTTAGACCTTACATTGATACGCAAATCTAATTCTTTTACTTCATCAAAGAACTCTTCCCAATCTTCTCCATGTTCAGTCCACCACCATTCTTCTTTCATAGTCTTAACTGATTCTTTAATCCATTCAAGGATTTTTTCTTCTGTAATAGCATCATCAGGTATTCCTTTAATCTCTTTCAAGTGACGAATAATCATCCAATTGGTAATATGTTCACTACCTAATACTTCTAATTCTCCATTAACAGTATTCTCTACTTCAAAGTGCCATGCAATTTGATGACCACATATACATTCTTTAGGGTGTTTATCTAAATGAACTTGAGGTAATCTATATGCAGGTGCTCTAATAGGGATATACCATACTTGTCCTGTAACTCGCCATTCATCTTTAGCCTCAGTCCAATTATCTGCTTGACTAATTTCAGTTAACCTACTAATAAGTGCCTTGTTTAAAGCACCATTACGATTAACATTTATTTCAGTTCTTTCTTCTCCATCAGTAAGATGAAGATACCTTCCAAATTCGTTTGTATATTCTACCATAATTATTCCTCCATATCCATAACTGCAAACATTAATTGCTCTTCTAAATAACCATCACATAATTGATTTAACTTTTCTGCTAGGCTTTGTGCAATTCCAGGAATTGTATTACGGTGTAATCCTAACCATATCTTATGTGCTTGGTTAATTACTATAACACAACTAGTTCCATCTGTTTCATTACCCTTAAAAATAAGTGCTGGTAATTCGTTATCTTCTATCAATCTAAATTCTATTTCTTTCTTTGGTTTCATTTGCATTTCAATCACTCCATGTCTATTAAATACTCTAAGGGCGACTTCCTCAAAGTTTGTTTGGATAGTATAATGTGTGGGAACTTATTTAGTAGTAAAGGGATAATAACATTATAGTCAATATCACTCTCATACGATTTAGTCCATACACTACCGTTGCTTTTAAGGCTCGTCACCCTAACAACTTCATACTTTTCATCTTTCTCTTCTATCTCTTTTTCATAATCCTTGCTTTCGCTCATTGTATCATATCCTTATTTTTGTCCATTTTGAAAAAAGTCCTAATCTTCCTGACTTTATAGAGGGTGGAAGTCCTCGTTTTAATTACTTATACATAATGTATTAGATTTCACATGAACTTCCAGCACATGCAATCTCTCCTTGTAAATCTGTATTGTCTGATAACTCAATAACTTTTGTCAAATCAATGTTGGTTAACTCCTTCAATAACTTGTCATATTTGTACTGTGTAATGCTCTCAAACGGTGCTTGTTTATATGAACCGCCATCGTGAGGTAAGACACTTAAACCGTTGTAAAATTGCCTGTTAGTCCACATCCAATTAGCAACATTCTCCCATTCGGAATCTCTAATACTTATTGTGGCTGAAACATTATGAGTATTCATTCCTTGAGTATGTCCTGCTTTAACCCAAGTAGATGCTACTAATTTAACACGCTCTAATAAATCAATTGCTGATTCATCTCTAGTGATAGCACCCTTTGGTGCTTTCTGAGGAATACTAATTACTGCTGTATCATGTGGTCTAAAATAACAATCTTCAATTAGAGTAGGTTGCTTCATTTTTAAATAAGAATAGATTGCTTCATTCTTACCCACTCTTAATCTTCTAATATAATACTTGTCATGGTAAGCATGAATACCTGAAGAAGTTCCTAATACACACGAAGTAGTTCCTGCAGGTTTAACACAAGTAATTCTTGTTGCAGGTTTAATACCTATTAGTTCTGCAATAGTTAAGTTAACTTTCTTAGCAATAATTGCTGCTTCTTCTAAATCTAATTTTAACACTTTATTAGAAGCAATACCTGTCATACTAACTCCAAGTAGTGCATCTTTCTCAGTTGTAGTTCTCCATATATCTCTAAGATAATGAAAATCAGTATAACCTGCTTGAAGAGTTCCTAAAAGAGTAGCGGCTGCGACTCTTGAGTTTAAATCTTCTTGACTAACAACATCACTAACATTAATCTCGGTAAGATTACAAAATTGATTTGGTCTAAGAGCAATTTCACAACAAGGATTAGTTCCCCAATCCTTATCATTACTAAAGTAAATCCCCGGTTCTCCTGCACCACTATTTTTTATTCTTTCCCATAGTTCCATGAAGAACTTTTTATTAACTCTACTCCTAATTAGTACAGCACTATTGTTTGCTCTACCTCTTTGTGGGTTTAGTTCCCACCATGAACCTGTCTTAGCAGTAATCATATCCATATCATCAGCACTAAATAAACTAATTAATGCTGCTCTACGAATGCCACCTGCTAATACTGAATCAGCAATATGACAAAGAATATCATGAGCATCTATTGGAGTTAATCTATCTCCTGTCTCTTTAAGTTGTAGCATGTTTTCTATCTTAACCATACATTCTTTAAGTGGTTGAGGGCCGGGTGCTTTACCACCAGATGTGACTAATCTTTCTCCTTTAGCACGAATATCAGAATAATCAAAGATAGGGAATGGTTTTGATGTGCCGAAGTAAGCCTTCATTAATACTTTAATTGCATCAGCCCATCCTTCAATTGAATCACCAATTAAAAATCTCTTAGTCTTTTTCTTATTAGGTTGTTGGATAGAAGGTAATAGGTCTATGTGATGATATTGTACTGAATACCCCACACCTGTTCCACCTAACAATAAAAACATTGCTTCGTTAAAAGCCTCTAAACAATCAACAGGCATATAAGCACAATTGTATATTCTATTAGGTGCTACTTCAATTGATTTACCACCAAATTGTAATGACCTCATGCTGGGTAATACTTTCTTAGGTGATACATGTAAAGCATATACATCTTCTATTTGTTCACTTAGATGTGGATAATTCTTAATATGCATTACCATATTCCTATAAATTAAGTCACTCCAAGTTTCTCTTCTATTTTTATCAGCAACATACTTAGCATACTTCATATGTACAGTAATATCGGATAATATTTCATTCGCTATATTCATTTCATTCCACTCCTTTTCTTGTAGGGCAACTATCCCATTCATCAAATTGCCCTTTTAGTTTACCATATTTTTTATCCACTATTATCCAATCCATTGATTCATCCCAAACGATTTCATCAAGGTGTTTTAATGCTTCTATTCCTTCTACCTCAAAGAACTTTATAAAGTCAATATATACATTATCTCTATAAGTAAATTTGAAAGTTCCACTCGCCATAATCTCAGACTTGCGGCTATTTCCAATAACATAACCATCGGTATAAAAGTTTGGATTGGTAAGGATAACATCTAACTCTACAAGAGAATCACTAAACACATGTATTGGCTTGTAGTCAATTGCTTTCCAACCTAAAACCTTTAAATCTGATTCAAACATTCTCTTAGATAAGAACCATTCTTCGTAATTATCATCTATCTCATACTTATCTATAAATTCATTTCTTTTCATCTTCATCCCCTCTTAATTAATATCTCGCCTTCTTTCCGGAATACCTTTCTAACGCTAGAGCGTATTTCATGATAAACTCCTCTTGATTTTGGAGAACCAGCAACAGAAATTAATTTAATAGTTCCTGTTATTGGATTTTCTACTCTAAAGATAATATGTTTGTTCATATACCAATCTAGCACATTAACTCCTGTGCTTTCTATCTCATCAATTATCTTTTTTATGTCCTTTCTACTCGTTGTCAATTAATCATCACCTTTATAACATATTTATTACCCATATTCTTCCTATTCTTCCACTTGACAAAAAAATTAGGAAGTTCTTGTTCCATAGTCACCTCTTTTCATTATATTTTTGGTATTGGTTGCCTTTGATTAGGTTATCTTCAGCCCATAGCGGTTGTAAATTGCTTAATGCCCAACACTCCATGAATTGCTCATCCCCGTATTCGTTAATAATGTATTTAGACTTAGGCTTAATGTGGTCTATATGCCAATCACCGTAATTACCCCAATCCATACCATACCAGAAATTCATTTCTAAGTGCTTAACTAATTGTTCAGGGGTGTAATCTATGCTGTACCAGAAGGAGTTTGTCTTCTCCAGGTTTAATCTTTTACAAAACTGATATACTTGTGTACTTATTCTATCTTGAATTAGAAATGCTTTGTCTTCTTTTCTTTTACGAGCAATATAAATTCTTTTCTGCTCTCTATACCTTTCTGGATGATTCTCTCTATACTCTCTACATCTAGTAGCATTATCTTTCCTAAAGTATTTATTGTTCTTATTGTATTTCTTTTGGAATGCTCTATGACATAACTTACACTTACTCATATAAAATATAGTTTCCTTACCTTTTCGTTTGTATGAGTAGTAATCGTTCTGCTTTTTAGAGTGTAAGCAGAAATTGCATTGTTTAGTTTCTAGGTATTTGGGTGAGTCTATCTTTAATTTTACCATAACAATCATCACACACCACCGCCCACTTAGAATTAACAGTTGCACTACCATTATTTCCGCTAATTATACTCATGTCACAATGAGCAGAACCATAATGAGCATATAATAATATATCTACTGCTTTTTTTAAGTTGCCCTCAAAGGGTTCTTTCATCATTTTAGTTTTCTTGTCACATCTTATACATTGCATTTTAATTTCCTCCTCTTGTAATAAATAATGGCGGGCTTATCGGGAGTTGAACCCGAATCCTCGGCTTAGAAGGCCAAGATGCTATCCATTACACCATAAGCCCATTGAATATAAGTGCTGAATGTAGGATTTGAACCTACGAAACATTATGTAGTGGAACTTAAGCCCACCGCCTTTGACCACTTGGCTAATTCAGCATGTTATTTGTTTAACTATCTAATTGATAGTCAGATATATCTAAGCCATATGCTGTAGCATAAGAGCAAAGTGTATCTAGGTCTTCTTTTATTATTAACTTGTCATCTTTTTTCATACTCGGTATCATAAGAAGAAACTCGTGTAGCATTATCTTCTTTACTTTACTTGCATCTTCACCTAAATCTGTACCTTGTTCAAAGTGATAAAGGAATGTTGCTATGATACCTGTTTCTTTTTCCCTTTTAACAAAGGCTGCTTCTTCTTTACTCATTAACCTGAATGTTTTCCATACTTGAGGAATTGTTCTACATAAATTGTAGAAATCTTTTATAAACCTCTTAAACATTTTCATCCATCCTTTTGAAATAATAAAACGCATCTTTAGCCTTGTTGAATTGTGCTGATTCTCCCATTGTTCTGTGATAATGAATATTATTAGATACCCACCTACTAAGTTGATAGGTTTTACCTTCACCATTTTGAGCGAGGAAAGATTCTGATGTAAGTAATTCCTCTAACTGTTCTAATGGTGCTTTGATAGGAAATTTCTTATGATAAAACGGGTGACTGTATGTTCCTATTCTACTTGAAGTAGTAAACTCCATAAGTTTTACTATTCCAATCAAATCCTCTATTTCATTAAACCTTCGCCATAACATAATTATTCCTCAATAAAAAAATCCCATTTTGATAAAGGAGATGGGAAACTCCTATGGGGTTGAGTATTTTACGGAGATATTCAAACTCCATATGCCAAGTTGCATACTAACTAAAGAGACTTAAGCAATTACCCTAATCAGGCTTTGCCACCGACAATTGCATGTGTCAATACCACATCTTCTACATTGTTAAAATCAATGTTTGGTAGTTCTTCTCTCGTTACTAATTCTCCATCAATGTACGCCCAATGTGTAGGATGTTCAATGATTTGGTCTAATGCTTCACTTGCACTAAGAGTTAGTTCGGTATGCCCTGTTTCATTTAAAATTGTTATCTTTACCATATTTCATCACCTTATTCTGTTGTTTCTTCATTCTCTAGTAGAGGAGAACCATCTGTATTCAAACTTCCACCATTAACAATATGCTTTACAATTGCTTTCTCTAGTTTGGTTGTTGTAGACTTAACTCTTTTATCGCTAATGACATTCAAAGTATGAAGGGTGCTAACTGTTAAGTTAACATATCCCTTAGCAACTTCAAACAACTGCTTTTGTTCATCATCTAGATAAACTCCACCTGTCGCTCTTGCCATGATTCTTCGCAATTCAAAGTTTGTCATGATTCCTAGTTCTACTTGTTCTTTCAAATTATTTTCTAACGCATTTATATCCATTCTTTTTCACTTCCTGTTTTTTTTATTGAACCTCTTTAGGGCGTGTTCCTTTCCACAGTTTACCATAAGGTAGATAGCATATAAACTATGCTACCACTCAACTATTTATTTTAAATAGTATAATGTGTCATATATTGACACTACTCTAACTCAATTTGTTATACCTAATCGTCATCTTCATCTTCATCTTCTTCAGTCGCATTAGCAATAGCCGCAGATGAAACTAATGCTGTCATCATAGCCATTGTCCAATATTTTTTAGCCATCTTAAATCCTGCCCCATATCAGAACTTTGTATGTGCTTCCGGATATACTCTTTACCCTTTCTTCACCGACTTTAACGAATTGTTTATTCTTTGCTAGAACATTACCTAATGCTCTAGTGTTAATTCCCATATTAGTATTAATATTTAAATAATCTTTAATCTGTAATGTATTCATTTCGCCCTCTCCTAATTTATCATATATCATTTTCATCGCTCTCATGTGTTTCATCAATCTCACCTATTCTTATTCCAGATGCGTATCTCCATAATAGTATCAACATCATCTATTACACCTTGTAGTTCATTAGCAATATTGTTATGCGCCCAATCAATAAATTGTTGGTTCACATTCTCTTTATTACTAAACAGTATTTTATCCTTTGGCAAGTCAGCACCCATTGTGCTAAGTGTATATTTGAAGCCGTAATCCTTGTCAAGAATATAGATTAAATCTAGTTTAGTGCTAGTTATCTCTACTATCTTACTACTTATTAAGTTAGTCATAAGTTTCCTCTCCTTGTATGTTCTCTTGCTTGTCTACGGGTTGAACCACTACCATTAAAATTATTATTAAATCTATAATTATTATCTGCTTCAGTAGGCATCCCTTTATGGTTTAACCTAATGGCTCTTAAAACTTTAGAATCATGCTTTGGTAGTGCATATTTCTTTTCTAAAGACAGTTTAAGTTTCTCTATTCTAATTTCAAGCCGACTAATCTTATTGAGAGTAGCATCTTTACGCTTAATCAGTCCGGCATTACCTAAAGGTACACCATAGTTAGCAATGTCTTTTTGTTCTTTAGTCTGTATATCCTCAAGTCTAACTATTAACTCTAGTTTAAGTATATCCATCTCATCATTCAACGCTTTCATCTTTTGGTTTATCATATTGTTCCCTCATTTCTATAGCAACTTGTTTGGCTTGCTCCCAATTAGATATTTTAGTATTCATGAATAAGACCCACGCTACCATATCAATAGCGTGGTTGTTTTTAAACATCTTATTTATCCTGTCCTCCATTTTTAATCCCTCATACTCATTAGTAATAATACTAGATAACCTATCAAGTCTTTGATGACATCTTCATCAGTCTCAATAGAATCATCGCCCTGCATAAGTCTATTTAACTTATCATCAATTCGGACTCTAATTAATTCTTCAGCCGAACCATTAGCAAATATACGCTTAGGTTCTAATGCCGAATTACCATATTGTTCATTCTTCTGAAGAAGTAATTCCTGTACTTCTGCAATTGTCTCCTTTATCTTATCTTGCGTCTTTGTCATTACATCACCTTTTTTAATTCTAAATCTTGAAAAAACTCTTACTAACTGTACTTTTTCTTAACATACGAAGGAATCTTCTTCCATTAAAAAACTAATACAAATTGTAGGCTATTCCCATTATCCCATCATACATATTGTATGAGATAACATAATGTCACATTACGATAGCACTATCTAATACATATTGTATATTTTCCCACTTATCCGGTTTTCCCACACAAGACCCCTACATATATACATATTAAGTCATACATATTGATACGCATATATAGAGAAAGAGTAAGAAAGGAAAGGGAAAAGGGGAAAAGATAAGAAGTAATACAATATAACAACTAATATTGTTATATCTAATACAAAATGTTTTCTCCCCTTCATGGGAAATCGTGGGAAATCCCATCACAAATAATAACTAATACAAAATGAGCGACTATTTAATACAGTTAAAGATATTACTATTTGTGCCCTAATAATAAGTAATAAATTATAAGAGTTAAATTGATATAACAAGTAGTTATGTTATGCGAGTTAGTTATGTTTTATATATTGATTAGGTTATGCTTACATATGAAAGGCATATTGCTAACTTTATTGCTACTCCCTTTTTGAAGTGGCGATGTAGGCATGGCCGACCCCCTTATAAGGCCGACCCAGCGACCCAAAACCGCCTTATAGAGTTGAATAAACGCGTTTTTTCTCAAGTTAGAACCATATGGTTCTTCACTAATGAATGAACCTTGGGTTACTTTAGGAGGGAATACAATGTACGATGATGAAGATTAAGTAAACATAAATGTTTGGAATTTGAGTTGTATACCCTCCTGCAACCATATGGTATACTATTTCATAACTTTGTGATACAGTAAATAGATATACCTTGGATTCTTGTTAAATATCGGCCAAAGCCAAGCAGTTTTTATAATCGTGCTTAGGATTATGACTCGTTGGAGGATTTGACCCTCAATCTTCTTCTTCAGTCCTCAATTTTCGTCACCACAGGTTGAGGGTAGTCAATTGCCATTGTGAGAAGCCCATTTTCAGTGCCATCCCATTTGTCCTCGTCAAACATCTTCTTGAGCATTGATATTCGACCATCAGCCCATGCGGTTGCCCTGTCAATTGAATTATTGAAGCGTGTGCGGGTTTCAATTTTCTCATCTTTACCATTTACTTTTTCAGTCTTGTTTGACCGGCGGAACTCCACAAGTGAAGTGTATTTGCCATGTGCTGGAGTGCGTTCAATCACTAAACCGGCGTGAACCAATTCTAAAACATCTTGAACTTCTTGTGGGTAATTGCTGTTGCCACCTGTGCCTCCAATTGGAGTTCCGGCGACATCCCGACATTCAGCGAGCATAGAAGCCCATGCTTTTGGCCTCTTCTCAAAGTTCTTGTTGCCTCTCTTGATATTCAATTTCAATTGTTCAATTGTATCTTCAAGATTCTCATCTTTCTTGTTCAATTTAATCCATGTTTGAAGAAGTTCTACCTTCTCCGCCCATTTTGCGTCTGTCCATTTGTTATCTGTTGTCTCCTTATCATTGGTCATTGTTAATCACCGTATTAGGGGTGTTTTCATAGTATGTAAGGTTCTGACCACAAAGTTAGAACCATATGGTAATGCTTTGCAGAACCCTATAAGTTCATAAATCCTCATATAAAAGAGTAGTTTTAATTCATACTCAGGAATACCAAAACAAATCATCTGCCCAAGAAGTGAGAATATGAAAAACGCATATTGAACAGATTAATTGTTGGATTAATATATAGTGAAAGAACCTTCTTTAAGAAACACTACAAACTCTTTTACATATGCTATACTATCTACATTAGAGAAATAGTCTCTTAATACATCTGCATCTTTGTTCCAAATATCTTGTCTTAATTGCTTATGTGCATCAGTCCTTAGCGAAGACCGTTCTTTACCATCATGTGTTAAATCCTTTAATGCTGCTTCTAATGCAATAGCCCAATTCATAGAATCTTCAGCACATACAGTTTGTCCATCATTACTATCATACCATGCTTCGGACTCTTCATATGAATTACCATCTTCATCATACCATGCTTCAATGATTGTTCCCATTGGTTCCCAGCCATATATTTCTGCTAAGAATCTAATAGGGGGAAAGCCCCATATGTTCCACCTAAAATAGTTATCATTACAGTTATTTAAATCAAATCCCATTATTTTCCTCTCCATTTATCCAATTCAATCTATCATTTATCATTTCATGAAGCCGGTATAAATCATCTGTTGATAAATCCATATACAATGCCTGTAAATCCCTGTCGCTTTTGCTCTTTGGTAGAGAGAAACCGCTTAAAAAGTCCTTTGACATATCAAGCACCACCATTATTCAAAAGATAGCATTTATTATCAGCAATACTACAACCTTCATCAAGTATTTCTTTCAATTCTTCGGATGAATCTGCTTGAACCCTTAATTCTGCTACAATCCAACAATTATTCCTATCTTGTTTTAACTTAACCACATAGGTTGATGTTGGCATAACTACAGGCTCATCTTTTCCTTCATCTTGTTTCCACCAAAATTTCATTCTTCTTCACCTTTCTCTTGTTTACATCCATAACAGTAATTATCCTTATTGGATATTACTACTTCACAAATTACGCATTGGTTTTTAATTCTTATTTTCATTTATTATTCCTCCTCTTTTTTCATTGCTTCTTGCATTTCATAATCTAAACATTGATAACAAGAACAATCATTAGATGCTAAGTTAAATACAGCCACCATCAATTCTTCATGTGTCAATAATCCTAATAGATTAATTATGTTTTCCTTATGGTCTTTGGTAAATCCATCACCACGATTTAATTGAACCATTAGAACTCCTCCCTCATCATTACTATACCGCATTGTCTTAGGATTCTCATAACTGAATTTCGTGTGTTAATCTTACGCTTAGTTTTCTCAGTCCACCAAGATTGTTGTATCAATTCACATACTAAGATACTGATACCTTTTTCAACATCTTCTCCTTCCATTCTTTCTATGACTCTTACAGCCCACATTTCATATTCAATTTGTTTCATTATTTCCACCATCCAGCAAAGCATTCTGTCATACCAAGTTCAAGGTTAAAGTCTACTACTTTCGCTTCTTCTTTTATACATACATACAATCTATTGATTAAATGATTATTAACTTCTGTCCAATCAATTTTCTTATCAATCCTACGATTAACCAAGATTAAAGTGTCTAAGTAATCTTCAACACACATATTATCTCCATGATTCTTAGTCTTTGATACTGTAGCATCTACAGCAACCATAAACTTAGCCCACTTTTCTTCAGTCCATGTTATATTGTTTCTCCTCATTCTTCTTCCTCCTCTTTACACCAGCAAGAAGGATGACATACACCTTCTCCGAATAGATTCATTCCTCCGTATAAATGTGTTCTCTCATCATCCCCTTGAGAATAAACTTTTTCCTCAATTTGTAGAACATCTTGAACTGTTGAATTAAGTAGTATACGGGTATCAGCCATAGCCTTTTTGTATTGACATATTTTCTGTGCCTGCACCCATAACAAATATAGGTTGTTTTCATATGTATTCAGTTCATCTATTGACATATTTTTCATTTCTTGTATCGTTTTCAATTGGTTTTCCATTAGATAATCACCGACATTAGCATGATAATTACATATGTAAGGTCGTCTGCAAAGCGACAGACCATATGGTACAAGGCTTTGCTGTTACCCTATAAGAGAAAAAAAGAAAAATATAGAGGTGATGTTTTTGATACGCAGAACATCTTAACTACGAACTGTTTTTTATGGTGTCAATCACACACGAACATTACTTTGAAGACTCAATCTTCTTCTTCAAACAGTTGCAGGTGAATCCTCTCCTGTTTCTGTCTTTTCTGCACCTTCTTCTGCTGGCGGAGGACTGATATTAAATCCTGCTGCTGCATCAAAATCACCTGTCCAACGACCATCATTGAAATACTTAGTAAATCTTTGACGAACCGCTAATACCCGACCCTTAGCAAAAGTTTCAGCATCTTCATATGAAGAGCCACCTAATTCTTTGTTTCGGTCACTTACAACGCTAATCTGTTGGATGATTTCATTGTCATTCCAAAATCCTGTATAGGCTTCTGCTACTGCATTACCCATTTCTTTCAAGGATGTTTGAACATTCATAGGTAATGTAGATTCTTTACCCTTTTGAATAGGCCAATCTTCTAAATTACGACCTTCAAGCAGTATAGAAGACCAATACTTTTTACGCATAGCGGCTCGCTTGCCACCACGCTTAATATTCATCTTAATAATATCAACGGAATCGCTGACATCTTCATCTGCCTTAATCAAAGGTCTGTGTTCTTTAATCCATGTTTGGACTTTACCTATGCGGCTATCCCAATCATCATCATTCATGCTCATATCTTTATCGTTTTTATCGCTCATATATTTTTCTCCTACCTTAGTAAGTGATATAGGTGATGAAATTAGATTGATAAGGTAACCGCCAAAGTCTCTTACCATATGGTTCTTTATACTTTGATAATACAGAACCTTACAAAAAAGAGGATGCTGGAGGTATATGAAAACCCCCAACACCCAATTTCCCACACCACAAGGACTTTATTTGATTAATAATAGTCTGCCTTTGTATAGCAACCTTCCATGAATATTTCCCTATGCTTCTGGAAAGCCTTACCTATTGTTTCTTCCTGTCCATCCCAAGTTCCCTCTCGGTAAAACTTCAACAATGAGCGTCTAACTGCATTACCTTGAGTTAGTGCTAAACTATCTCCTTGAATTGCGTCATTAGCGGCAGGGTCATCTCGGTCAAGTATTCTTCGCTGTCTAACATTGAAAGGTATAAATCCTAACTGCATCTTCATCTTATAGTAATATTGTTCTGCTTCTGC
>Ga0115000_10000637_pt1 | contig 32188 bp, 28 predicted proteins | sample ArcticOcean_MG_C_6_FD_89690 | JGI IMG/M metagenome (GOLD analysis project Ga0115000, IMG submission 89690) | Marine microbial communities from western Arctic Ocean - ArcticOcean_MG_CB8_128 | ecosystem: Environmental > Aquatic > Marine > Oceanic | place: Arctic Ocean: Canada Basin | collected...
GAAGTCGCTGCGAAACCGGCGGCGCGCGCGGGGAGAAACGTCCAACGCAAATCCTATAAAGTCGACGATTCCAGCGACGACGACGACGAAGAAGATTTTGACGAGGACGACGAGGACGAGGAGGATGATTTCGATTCGAGTGACTTTGAGTAATTTTTTGTGCTAAGAAGAAGAATTAAAAAGTGAGGAGGAAGGTTGAGGAAATCAAAAAAGAGAGAGAGAGAGAGACTGTGTTACAAGAACGAACAATTACCAATTTTATTATTAAATTTTTTGATTGAAAAACAAACAAAAAACAACATCATTTCTGTCTTTGTCACGAAACAAATTAAACACAAATCACATTAGTATAAACAAAAAGATGCGCACCTCCAGCACTCCCACCGTTTCTTTCTCCTCCTTTTCCTCCTCCTCCGCCCGTTCTCGTCGAAATCGTCTTTGCAGATCTTTTCCTTCTCGTTCTTCTTCACGTAAAGAACAACAAGAACAAGGACAAGGAATACGAAAGAAGAAAAAAAATTTCTTTGCGTTTGGTTTCGGGTATTGCGCCATCGGCGTCGCCAACCAACTGCTCAAGACAAAGAAGAAAAAGAAGAAGAGTAATAGTAATAACGAGAAAGGAGAAAAAGAGGAAGATTTTGAGTGGATTGTAGTGGGCACGACTCGATCGCGAGAGAAAGCGGAGGCTTTGAATCTTCGCTCGAACGGCACGTGGTGCGAAGAAGTGTACGCGTGGAAATCAGACGACGGGGAACCGTTAGGAGAGGAGTGCGAATGGTGGTTGAAGAAAGCAGACGTTATTTTAATTTCGACGCCACCGAATGGTGATTTAGATTTAGACCCGATATTATCAACAAAAGCAGTCAGAGAGGTCTTGGAGAATGCGAAGAAGCGACAGACGTTTATCTATTTGAGTTCGACGGGCGTGTACGGAGGCCATCTCGGCGAGTGGGTGGACGAAACGACGGAACCGAATCCAGATTCGATAGTCGCTCAGCGAAGGTTAAACGCCGAAAAGGCGTGGACAGAGTGGGTAGTAAATGGTAACAAAAGAAATAATGTAAAGTCTTCGTTGCGAATATTTCGATTGGGTGGCATTTACGGCCCTGGAAGGAGCGCTATCGATATCGCCTCGAAACGCGAAAGAGAGCGACAATTCCAAGAGAAGACTCGGAGGAAAGAAGTAGAGACACAGAGTGAGGATAATAGCAATACTTATAGCATTAAAAAAAGCGATAACGCTAATACGAGATCGTTAACGCCAACGCAAATATCTCGGAGGAAGAAGATGTACACGTCTCGGATCCACGTGGCGGATGTCGCCAACGCGCTCGTTCGGTGCATCGAAAAAGAAGTAAGCGACGAAGAAGAGGATACCGTTTTTATCGACGACGATAATCGCGTCGCCATATACAACCTCGTCGACGATTATCCTTCATCCCGAGACGAAGCCGTCGATTTCGCGGCAACTCTTCTTAGTTACGAAATAAATAACGAAGACAATGAGAAGAATATCACATATAAATCGGGTGGTGAAAAAGATATCCTCCTCCCCGACAAGAGCGAAAAGCGAGTCAAGAACGTAAAGCTCAAACGCGCGTTCGCATCCTCCTCCTCTTCATCGCTCCTCTTTCCCTCGTACAAAGAGGGACTGACGGCCATTTACGATGGAAATCAAATCCCATTCGATTGATGATGATGATTGTTGTGATGATGATGATGTGTTATGAGTAGGAATAGCAGTTAAAGTAGTTTAAGTGACCTTTTTCCTCACGAATTTTGAGAACAAGAAATGACACAAAAAGCAGATAGAATTTTTACTTCATTGACTCTTCCTCGTCCGAGACTTCTTTCTCACTCGTAGACTTTTTACAAAATCCATTCACGACGACGAGAGAAAGATGGATCATCATTATTTGAGTTGGCAGGACGTCGCCAAGCGAAGAACGCTGTTGGACTTCTCTTCTTCTTCTTCTTTAACTTCTTCCTCTTTTGAAGGAGATGAAGAGGTTGAACCATCATCCGTCATGGAATACGGACGATTTCAACTCGGTTTATTCCTCTCCGGCGTGTTCATCGTCGCCTTATACGTATACGCGGAGTTTTTACACCACGTGAGAATGAAACGAATGCACAACGGTGGGTATAATAAAGGAATAGCGGAAGACTCGATCGAGATGCGAATGGCTGGAACGAAGAAGTTTGATGTTTTATTGGAAGGAGGTGGAGGAGGAGGAGGAGGAGGAAATACTCCAGACGGATCGATGATTTCTAACTCCATGCAAGATATGAGCGACGAGGATAAGAAACGCTCGTTTGCAAATTTCACGGACAGCTTTGGACGACAAAATTCACAGAGCGGGAACATGAGCGATGCCGTCGGTGCTTCTCCATCTACCGGGGACAACGGCAACGTAAAGTTCACGAACATTGGCGCCATGCGGATACTCCAAGGCGACGCGGATGCCATCGAGAGGGCGAGATTGATTTTTCGCTCTTGGGCGGAACTATTCTTTATCTTGTTCGTGTTTTACGTGTGCGATCGAACGAATACGTTTCCCGAGAGGACAAAGTCGTATTCGAGAGACTTTTTCATCGCCATCTTTGTTACGTTGGCGGCGTACGGCTGTTATCAGACGTTGCGACAAAGCAAGACGAGTGCACCGCTAAACAGAGAGCAAACCGAGGAGTGGAAGGGATGGATGCAAGTCTTATTTTTGCTCTATCACTACTTCAAAGCTTCGGAGATTTATAACGCGATTCGTATCTTTATTGCTGCGTACGTCTGGATGACTGGATTTGGGAATTTCTCCTACTATCACGTTCGCAAAGATTTTTCGGTGGGGAGATTTTCGCAAATGATGTGGCGTTTGAACTTCTTCGTCTTGTTCGTGTGTATCGCATTGAGGAACGATTATGTTCTATACTATATTTGTCCCATGCACACGCTGTTCACGCTCTTCGTGTACTTTTCGCTGTTGGTTTTCAAGGAACACAACACATCGACGAACATGATAGTGGCTAAAATGGTAATTTTGATCGTACTGGTGTACGTCATTTGGGAAGTGCCGGGCGTATTCACCGTCTTGTTCAAACCGTTCGAGTGGTTGCTATCTTATACCGACCCGAAAAAACCAGACGTAAATCCAATGCACGAATGGTTCTTTCGCTCTGGTCTAGACAGGTACGTTTGGATCTATGGCATGGTGTGCGCATTCGTACACCCAAAGTACGAAGCGTTTGTGAGATGGGTAGACGAGAAACCAACAAAGGAGAAAACAGTCATCCAAGGGTTAATTTTAACCGTCAACACAATAGCAGCATACTGGTGGTACACAACGTATTATGTTTTACCAAAGTTGGAATACAACGTCGTGCATCCGTACACGTCGTGGATACCGATTACGATATTCATCATTTTTAGAAACTTCAGCCTGACGATGCGAAGTTATTTTATTCACATTTTTTGTGAATGTGGGAAAATCACCTTAGAAACGTACATTTCTCAGTTTCACATTTGGTTGTCTTCGTCGGTACCGAATGGGCAACCCGGGATGTTGTTAGGATTGTTGCCAGAAGAGTATCCGGTGTTAAACTTCATGCTTTGCACCGCGATTTACGTGGGCATTTCGCAGAGAATTTTTATGCTCACAAACGATTTAAAAGTAGCGTGCGTTCCAAATGCAAACAATAGATTGTTGAGTTTACACGCGTATTTCGGAGTAGCGTGGTTCATAGGAATGGGAATTGCAGGAAGTGCATTATTAATGGCTATTTAGTTTTGTGATTTATTGATATTATTGATATTATTATTATTATTTTATAAGTACAATTCCCACTCGGCTTGCGTAAAGTGTGTTATTAATGTATTTCAACAAACAACTTAGATGCGTTCGTATCCACCCGAACCTGCTATAAAGACGTGTTGCAAACGACCGCGAAGCGCGACTCGACAGTGATACCCTCTCCACCATTTCGCGATGATAATCTGAGAATGGGCGCGAATCGTCTCCTCGCGTTCAAACACAGTCTGACCCAAGGATTCGCTGACGCGTTTGCTCGAAGAACCCAACCGCGATCGTTGCGCGTCTTCAATATTCCTTACTATATCGGGGTACTTATTTGCTGTCGCTTCATCTATAGCTGTTCTATCGAGTCTATTTGTGAGTGATGCGTTCGCACCAAACCTCAAGAGTAATTGGACAGCTTCAAGATTACCTATGCGACACGCGACGTGAAGCGGCGTATCAAAGCTCGTATTTCGTTCGTTCGGATTTGTTCCGGCACTTAAGAAGTTCTGCAACACGCTATAATTCAAATTTTGAACCAATTCGCACAATTTTGCTCCTAATGGTTGACCGATTGCAATCAGTGAAGACGTTCTAGCGAGCACTTTGATAGTGTCCACGTGACCGGAAATCACAGCGAGACCAAGCGCCGAGAAACCAAGATTATCTAAAAGCGCGTGATTTGCTCCAGCATTGAGGAGAAATTCGCACAACGTTCGGTGTCCGTAGTACGCACCGACGTGTAAAATCGACCGACCGTCCGATGGATTTTGATAGTTGATGTCAAACTCTTTCGTTGCAATCATAACTTTAATCGATCGGATGTCTCCGTCTCTCGCCGCCGAGAATATTTTCGTGTTGATTTCAGAAACGAGTTTGGTCATCGCAATGGTCAAGCCCGCATTTACCGAGCGTATTATTCTCAAGTACGTAGTCTGCTCATAGTGGCCGATTCTATCGCGCACGGATAAATGGCTTCCAGTATCCGAAGACCCGTCGTTTTCGGAAGAGGTATCACTCCCCTGGAATGGGTAAACTTCTCCTTCTTTCGCGTTTCCTTCCGCCGAGGGCAGAGATTCCTCGATTCTCTGAGAAATCATGTTGCTCAGATTGAATAACACCGTCGACCAATCTGTCATGTTTTCGCTTAGTAAGGTGTGTAACTTCGCGCAATCGATGGCGATGCATTTGATTAAGCTCGCACTTGAGACGCTCCACTGCGCTTCTTTTTGAATCAGAAACGATTCGACGCCAACCCAATCGCCTTCTTTCAAATAGTCCATTACCGTAAATCGGTCGCTCAAAACAATCGCTTCGCCTTCAACGATGCAAAACAATCGCGTCGACTTGTATTTACGCGTCATAATCAAAGACGCGGGATTGAAATACTCCCACTGACAGAGTTTCATCAAGCCAAGCATGAAATCGCGAGAGCATCCCATGAACAATCTCGAAATTTTCAATCGGTCTAAATACATCGCCGATCGAACGTGAGAGATCAGATGTTCTGGACAGTGTTCCAGAGCGTCGAAGTCGTCTTCTTTCGCTTTTCGAAAACTTAAATGAACGTGAGCCATGGCGTGTTGTTGAATGTGCAATGGAACTTCGTGCCTTCTCATGAACCGAATGAGATTGGCCATGTTGTCTCTAAATCGAGAGAGCTTTTGGTCGCCTTTCGTAATTAGCGTCGTCATGGTGCCAATGACGTATGCGGATATGCACATGTTCATCAACATTATTACCATGGTAAACGATCTTTCCGTCGGATTCCGCGGCGATATATCACCGTAACCGACCGTCGTCAACGTGACCAGCGCCCAGTACAAGGCGGTATTGTACTGTCTAAAAATACTTTGCAATCGTAACTCCGGATCAACTGCATAAACCCACGTCGTCTCATCAAATTCTTCCGCTTTTGCTAAGTACCAGAGCAAGCATCCAGACCAGTGACCGGCTAAGAGAAGAATGGCTGAGTACTTGATGAAGGAAATCCTCGTGACGGATACATGCGGATCTCTCTCCACAAACCCCCACGCCTTTCGCACGTGGTACAATCTCAACAGCCGAAACAATCCAAGCAACTCTAAAAATCTAACACCATCCGCGTCTACTAAAGGCGAGAGCGCCGTGTCAAACGGAAACGATCCTAAAAAATCTACGAGAAACCATCCGGTCAAATATGTATACGAAACCACCCACGGATCGTCCACTAATTTCGATTCCAACTCCTCCTCCTCAAAAAACGGTGCGAAAAAGTTTCCAAGCACGTCAAAGCAGAAACATATATCCACAAAAAGGAGTAATCCGTCCAAAGCCGTTCCCAATTGCTCTTTTTTTTGTAAATCTATGTTCTTTACCACTCTCAAATCTTGCTCGAACCGCAACGCCGGCATGTCCGAATAATTAAACGCAATCAACGCTGGTAAAACGAAGCACACCATCATCACCAAACAGTTGATCATTCGTTTCCAGAGAATATAAAGAGGCGATTTCGGATGCAACAACGAGTACCTGCTCAAAGCCTCGTTATCTTCGTCCGGGTCCACGCATCTCAAAATTTCAAACACCCGTCGAAACTTAACGTTGAAATTCGTAATCAAGTCGCTCCCGAGCGCTTTAAAATCGACAACTTGACGAAATCCCTTCGCAAAGCCTTTCTTTGGACGCGTCATCTTCGCCGCACTGGCCGCTTCCCTGACCGTTCGAACACGCTGAATAGCCGAAGCGACTTTCGATTGTCTCCTTACCGCTTCTTTCTCCTCTAGCGAACGCTCTTCCTGGTTCTTTTTCTTCGCCGATGAAAAAGAAAGGAATCGACCGAACGATTTTTTTTCTAAAGCGTTGTCGTGTTCATGATGTTTCAATTTCCTCGCCAAACTCTGTTCTCGTTGGTAAAATCTCGACGGTTCTTGTTCCTCGTCTTGGTGGTAGTCCTTACTAGGTCGTTGTTGTTTTCTCTCTTCAAAATTGGTATTCTTATTGTCGTTGTTCAACAACGGGTTTTTCGTAGACCTCATGAACGACCCGCTCACTCGAGCAAAATTATCGACGCCTTCACTCGTCGTACTCACTCCCATAGAGTGCATTCGCGCTAACGCGGGAGACGGTTCGCGCTGAGGGGGAGGAAGAGGATCCTCTTTCGTCATCTTCTCCCCCGGTTATGGGTTTGAGAGAGATGATGAAATGATGGTCAACAGACAAAAAGAGAGAATCCCCAATTCCAATTTCGTAGTTTTGGCGGCGCGTGTTTTGAATCTCTGTTCAACCAGTTTTCCAACTTTCTCTCTCTCTCTCTCTCTCTCTCTTTCTTGTTCTCTCTCTGCGAATGAGGAGGCAGAAGAGCTTCTTCGCACGCGCGAGACCCGACGACAGAAACGACGACGACGACGAAGAAGACATTGAAGAATTTGAAGAATTAAATAAATTGAATTTGTGATTAAAATTTTTTGATGACCAGAAGAGAAGAAGGAGTATTTGAAACGAAGAAGAGGTGGGATTTTTGAAGACCGTTGCGTGCCTTCGTTTCTGAACCGGCAAAAAAAAACTCCTCTCATCATTACTACGAGAGTAAAAATATACTCTCTCTCTCTCTTATACTCTTTAGAAGGAAAGCGAGAGAGAGAAAAAGCAGCGCGCTTCCGTCGTAGTAGTATCATCACACACACGCGACGACACGAATAATAATAATAAGAAGAAGATGAACTGGTGCGTCGTCTGAATCGTTTTTCTTTCTCTCTTCTCGTTTTTCCAAAAACCGAACGGCACACGCGCGATTCAAAAAAAAATGCACAGCTCTTCTTCTTCCTCTTCTTTGTCTTCTTCTTCGTCGCCGTCGTTTACGTCGTTGATTCTCTCTCTCACACTCAGTGTGTTCTTTTCACTCGGGTGCTCCTTTGTATCGCTTGGAACTCACCACACTCGCTCCTTCTTCTTCTTCTTCTTCCTCTTCTTTCTGGAAAAAAACAGGTTCCTCATGGTGGTGGTTATAGTCGTGACGATATTAGTCGCCATCGCAAACTTATACGTGCTGATTAATTTTCAACACCCGGAAGACAGGAACCAAGCGTGGTTTCCGAAAATAATCGTCATCAGTGGATTAACGATAGCCTCGGGGGCGATATTATTGCTCCCGTTAGATGTAGCGAATAGGGCGTCGTGCGATGCGAGCGTATCTTTGTCAGCGTGCGAAACGACGTTACCGATGGACGAAATTTGGTATTCGATATATATCATCACGTTAGTGTACGTGGCGATTTTAATTCCGTTCACCACGTTTTGGTACGAGTCAGATTTTGATGCCACGCTTTCGCAAAAGCTGTACAACAGTTTATTTTGGGTCGTCATGTCCGCCATATTCGTCTCGTTGGTGTTGTTTTTGTGTTGGTATTACACGGGATACGCGGATTTCTCAATCACGTCTGTAAAGAGTGGGATGATGTTGCTCTCGCAATTCGATGAAAGGCAAGGAGTGCACTTGTGTATTCGGGCTAATCCGTACCCGGATGGGAGTAACACGTATTCACCGACGGACTTTTCGAGCAGCGCGACGAGTCCTCCCTATTTAATCGGGGACGCGTGCGACTCGGGAAGTTCCGAAGCCATCACGAAATCGTGGACTTTAGACGTTTCGTTTCCAGCGTACGTTGCTGCGTTGACATCTTTCGTCGGATGGTTCTTATTCGCTCCGTATGCGGGAATAGGCATGGCTGCAAACCCAATCGATGCGGTGACGCGATTTATCCAACGACCGAGGAAAACCATCGGCAAATCCGAATACGATCGAAGCGCTCAACAAATCGCAATAAAGACGTTAGAAATTCACGAAAAGGTCAAAGCAGTACGAAACGAAGAAAGAAGTAACGGTAGAAGTCGAAAGATCCGAAGCGAGTTGAAGAATTTAAGCATGGAGTTGGAAGATATAGAAGACGAGGAGAGAGAGTTGCAAAAGCTCTACCCGAGAGGCGAAAACAGGGCGACGTCGTGGACCTTCACCGTCTGGGGGTACTGGTGGTCCTTATTCTACGGTATCTTAGCCTTTATTCTCTCCATAACGTGGATATTGCACGTCGGGTTATACATCTTAGCAAAAAACCCGGTGCATCCGTTTTTGAACTCGATGTTTGAGGCTCTGGATAGCGTCTTCAACTTGTTCGGCACGGCGATGTTTGCCATATATTGCTTCTACTTAATCTCCTGCGTGGTGAAAGGCAACGAGAAGCTCGGTTTAAAGTTCTTATTTGTTTTTAATGCGTACAGAATGAAACTCGGCGCGACAACAATGACGGGTTTGCTCTTCAATACCGGCTTAATCATGCTCTGTTCTATGGCGGTGGCCCAATTCTGTTCACGAGCGTTTGCGAGTTACGCCAAAGATACCTCCGCGATTAAAATGCTCTCGGTCAACGCCGACCACTTACAAAACATCGGAGTTATGTTTCGCAAGGACGTCTTCCCGGCCATTTTTGTCGCCTTCAGCTGCGCCAGCATGGTGTTTTACTTCGTTTTTAAAGGCTACTTTGGCTGGTTCACGAAACAAACCAAAGGTCGATTGAACAAAGCGGAGCTGAAACGAAGAGGACAACGGATACAGGCTGCCATGGGTAGGTTGAAAATACGAAGGAAAGATGGTGAGAGGAGTATTCCTGGTACTAGCGGTAGCGCATAATATAGACTTGTTATTGTAGAGAAAGAAAAAGAGCTCTTCGCGTTCAACATTTTTTCTGTTTTTCAAACAACCTGCATGAAAATCTTGTTACTGTGGACTCGTAAAAACGTCCCCAGAAATTTCTCTCCTTTTGCTCTTTCAGCAAGCACACGACACGCTTTCTTTTGGACATCATCATCATCATCATCATCATCATCTGCTATTCTTGTTCTTATTGTTTGTTGTTGAAAGAAAATACCATCGCATTGAGAGAGAAATAAAAACATTTGTTCACTCACGTTTTTGAAAGTGTAACAGTATACGATTCGTAGAAGAATGTCGGAAAACATGACGACGACGACGACGACGACGACGACGACAGAAACCCAACCGCACGACGGTGGGAGAATAACATATTTCCACGGACAAGGATCGTTAGACGAACTGGACGAAGAAACGCTGCTGAAACAGTCGCCGTTTCCAATCAAACCGGATGATTTAATCGCGTTAACGAAACACGTACTCAACGATAACCTGTTGTGCCCTGAAGCGCACTTAAAATGCGGGCCTGCACTGTCGGAAGATTTTCAATACTGGTCGTTCGCCGTCGGCCCAATCAATAAGAAGAGTTTTATTGAGTATTTGAAAATGGGATTGACCGATGCGTTTCCGGATCGGAAAATGAATACGTGGGGGTATCGAGTCGATCCGACGGAATTTAACCGCGTGTGGTTCAACGCGAGATGGCAAGGCACGCACACGAAGATGTTGATGAACAAAATTAAGCCCACGTATAAAAAATTAGACTTACCACCACAAATTGTTTCATTAACGTTCACCGAGGATGGAAAGGTTTCGAAATACACGCAGTTCGTGGCGGATAGATCGTGCGGGAATACGCACGGATACAGCGGTGTATTCGGCATCTTTCGAGCGTTGGGAGAGAACGTCCCTTTCCCCGGCGTCCTCGAAAATTACTTGAGAAAAGACAATCACAGGCGAAGTGAGCCAGGTGTGTATTTCAAACTGAGAGCGTGGTTTTGGCAGAGGGAAGTCACGAGACGGACCAATCGTAGGAGCGAAAAGGACACCGGTAATGAGCGATGATAGTTTTTAAAATCTGAGCACTTTTTACCGCCACAAAAAAGTCGAATCGACGTCACCTGGCCACACCTACTACTCTTTCCAAAAGGTAGTATACTTGATACACTCGCACACACGCGCACACACGCACATACACGCATTCACTGAAACGCAGCAAGATGATTCGTTCCGCGTTGCAATCCGTTTTACCGAGCTCGTTTGCTTCTTCTTCTTCTTCTTCTTCTGCGACTTCGAATAATCATCGCATCGTCCGAGCAGCGGCGCACCCGAATCCGTCGTTGTACGACGTCGTGGACGAGGAAAAAATGTTGAGCGAATCGACGTTCCCGATTAAACCGAACGAGCTCATTGAACTCACGAAAGAGAACTTAAGAAAAGGATTTGCCAGCATCGATTTGAGCGAAGATTTCGAATTCATCGGCCCTGTTGTCGGTCCGTTATCCAAAGAAACTTTTGTGAACGCCGTCGCTGGTTTTGAGCTCGCCGAAGGTTTCCCAGACATGAAGTCGCAGTTTCATCATTTCAGAGTCGATCCGTTTGAAACGAACCGGGTGTGGTTTCAGAATAGAACGGTTGGGACACACACAGGGGTTTTGGCAGGGAACATTCAACCGACAGGGAAGAAAGTCGAGTGTCCACCGCAAGCGTTGTCGCTGACGTTTAACGAGAAAGGCGAGGTGACGAAGATTACAGTTGGCGTCGCGATGGACAGAACGTTAGGTAATACCGGCGGTCTCGGCGGGGTGTTTGGTTTATTTTACGCGGTTGGTGCCGGGTTACCGTTTCCTGAGGCGCAACCGTGGAAGAAGAGTAAGCGGTATCGATTTTTCACTTTGTTAGGCAACTTGGCCAGCAAAATGAAGAAGTGAGAGAGAGAATGGGTGTAATAAAAATAATGCGCTTCATTTACAGCTTTTGTTCTTATTTTCAGCATTACACCTTTGTGCTTTCGAAGATGGCATCCGCGTTGGCGACTTCAAATCCATCTCGTCTTTTTGATTCGTCCTCTTCTAAGTTTTTCCTACTCTCTATTTCAATGCTTTCACCCGTCGAAATGTATTCTCGATAGGCGAATTCGATGTACGCGCCGCAGCCTTTCAGTTTTTCACCGGTTCCATTTACCGCTATTAATTCATCTGATACCGTCGAAAACTGCCACAGTTTACTATCCTCGGATACATTCATCACTCTATTCTCCTCTTCTCCGTTCAGTTTCGCAATCTTTGCAATCTTCTCGACTATTTTTCTAGACATCTCCTCTCCGGATGAAACGCGAAACGCCTCCGAGCGACATCGATGCATCGCCAACGCGAAATGGTTCACAAATTCCGGTCCGTTTATTAACAACCAAGCTGCATATTCGCTCTTCTCGGCGATGTACTCGTACTCGTCCTTCGATACGTTCTCACACAAAGAAAACGCGTCCCGTTTTTGCTCCCAAAAATCATCCTCCAAGACCGCGCCTTTTCCTTTTCCTCCTTCTCTCGACGATATCGCTATAAAGCCTCGATATCAATTTCGCTCAAAAATACTCGCGGCATCAGCGGCGTCGGTGGTTTCAACCACGTCGCTTTCAGTTTCTTCTTTGGAAATACCAAAGTCTCTCCGCTTTCGCGATAGAGTTTTTCCATCAGCACACGTTTCACGTTCACAAAATGTTGATTTTCGTCCCCGGAGTCATCATCGTGTAACCCTTTAAACGTTCGAAATGCCACGTGGTCGAGTAAAATCGCCTCCAAAACATCATCCTCGTCCTCGCCTCCAAATTCTTCTTCCTTTTGAATCTCTTTTAATACGTCTTTGATCCTCGTCGAATCGTGTGGTTCCCTCTGTTCACGGTATCGATGAAACAGTTTTTGCATTTTGGTGCATTTTGTTTTTACCTAATTTTTTTGAGGAGATTTTTTTGTACCAACATTTTCACACTAAAATTTTCTCTCTTTTGAAAATAAATTAAAACCAACCACACAAGAATAAAATTAACACATTCTCATTTTCAACAAATAAATCTCTTCTGATAATAATAATGGTGGGGCTTCGAAGCCCTTTGTCCTCTTCTCTCTCTCTGCAAACGCAAAAGAACCGTTTGCGTCGTCAACGTGTGCTCGTTTTGTGCTGGTTTTTCGCGACAGTTCTGTTCATAAACGCGTTCGTACCGAAACAAAGTTCAATCAGAAACGAGTCAAAGTTACACTCGCACGGGAAAAACGTTTTGAATGCGGACGCGATTCTTGCGAGTTTGTCGTCGTTTAATCACGTCTTCGGTGGAAGAGGAAGAGCTTCAAACAACAACAACGATGAGTTCTTGCGATTGCAAATGGAGAAAGAGAGAGCGTCTGGGACGTTGAAATATAAAATGGAACGAGAACAGAATAAGAATCTGATGCACAGCTCTGGACAAAGTCTGAGCGAGTTGACGAACGACGACTCTGATGAGAATAATTTTATGAACAACAACAAGAACATTGGCGAAGACGTGGGAACGCTCGCGCGACCGAGAATTATACCGAAGACTTTACGGGACACTTTAATTCACGACGTGGAAGCGAGAGAGTATCGTAAGTTTAAAAAATGTTCGGTGATCGGGAACGACTCGTCCATGCGCAACGCCAAGTTAGGTGTTGAGATTGAACGCGCGCAAGCTATTTATCGCATGAATTTTGCGCCTTTGAAGATGTTTGAAGTGGACGTCGGGGCGAACACGCACACCATGTGCGTCAATCCAGAGAAGATGAGGAGAGGTTTAAGGAAAGAGTTATCGGATATGGAGAAGAGGATGGATGGGATCGGAGGGTATAGAAGCAGCAGCAGTAGTAGTAGTTTTAGCGGCAGCGGCGGTACGAGTCACGGGCGATGGGTCACCGATAACGGCAACATACCGGAACGAGTGTTAGTCGTCGGCGACGTCCCGGGAAAAGACGCGAAAACCGGCGACTCGGAGAAACCGTGCATTGAACGCTCCCAAGGCGGTTTGTGCATCGAACGCACCAAAGACAAGAAAATCAGAAACATGAAACCTTCCGTACAAAAACTCGCCGAGGAGTTACTCTACACCTTACAAGAAGGCGTCGGCGAAGAAAACGGCGTCCCGACGACTGGTTTATACTGTTTAGTCTTAGCGTTAACCGAATGCGAATCTGTCGACGTCTACGGCATCGGCGTCGGCACCATGAACAAAGAAGACATGAAAGATTTAGAGTATTTCAAAGACGACCATTTTCGAGGCTGGGACGCTCGACACAACGCCGAAGCCGAGCGAACGCTTTTGCGCGTCCTCGCCTCGAAAGTCTGGAGGAACGCGCTGATGAAACCGTTGGGTGAGTTGAAGTGGCACAACCCTCTCATGAGTTCTGAGTTGGTCAACGCGAACTTGTTGAGTCAAACCGCGTGTATTAGTGGCATTAGATGCTAATACTATGTGATGAAAATGAGAAACAACACTGTTTTTTTTTCAACTTTTTTTTTCCTAAAAAAAAATGAACAACAACCTCCTCTCAAAACTCTTGTCCCAGGCGCTCTTATCAACCCTTCATCCTTTCGGCTTCCAAGGCGGAAAAGGTGGCGGCGTAATCGCGAGACCACGTCTTGGAAGACGAAGTTCCTCTCTCGATTTCGTTTCGCATAACGAGAAGAACAAACTCCTAATAGAGAGTTTGTTTTTTCTCTTCGTCTTTTCGTTGTGCGTTTTGAGTTCGACGACGCGAAAAAATACACAGAGGAGGAAGAAGAAGACACGCTGGTGCGCGGTACTCGTCGAGAATATTGAGTATGAAGCTAAAGAAAGAGCAGAAGAAGAAGAAGAGAGCGTGATAACGCCAACTTTTGAGGATGAATGTGAAAAAGAAGAAGACAAAGAAGAAGAAGACAAAGAAGACGAGTTTTTGACTTCAGACGAGGAGTCGTCTTTGCAGTGCGAAGACGAAGAACTCGAGCAGCAAGATCAAAGATGGGAAATCGTCGCGAAACTTCCTCCCGTTGTCGCTCGTGAGAGCGGGAAAGAGAGCGTAGACGTTGATAATAATACTAAGGAGAAAATGTCTTCATCTTCATCACTGGAGGCGTGGATGAGTGCCGTGCCGAGAAAAGGTAAACGGAAGTTAAAAGCCGTTGGATTCGGCTGCGATACGGGCAACGGTTTTTTCAAGGATCTCACAGAGTGCAATTTTCGCGTGGAGGAGTTTCGGTGCATTGACGAGAGACGTGCGAAGAGAGAGGAAGAGGGAGAAAGAAGCGATGGATCTTTTGAGAAACGACGACGGGTGGAAATTGATGAGGAAGACAACGACGACTGAGATGAAGAAGACTTTCATTTCTTCGAAACGATACGATACGATACTCTTTGGACAGAATAAATAACTTCTCTATGATAAAGCTACTACTCTATAAAACTAAAGAAAACTAAGAACTACATCTCTAACTGCTAATATTACCACGCCTTATTCTAGCCTCTTCTCGTCTTCGGTTCGCTTGCTTCTCCGCGATGCACTTTTGAATAACATCCGGCCCTCCGAACGCAACAACCTGACCGTTCTCGATGTACGCCGCCAAATCCGCCTCTTTCAACTCCTCCAATCTGTGCGTCACCCACACCGCGGTCACTTTATCCTTTGCATCCTTTCCTTTTTCATTGCTCGTTTTCAAAACGTTCTTGACTGCTTTCAATACGCTTCGTTGATCGGCTTCGTCCAAAAAAGTCGTCAACTCATCTAACAACAACGTCTTTGGGTCCTCGACCAACGCGCCGGCGATGGCGACTCTTTGTTTTTGTCCTCCGGATAAGGTGGAAACTTGTCTATTCAACGCGTTCTCGTACCTTTCATTGCTATCATCAACGTCTTCATTCTCATCGTCCTCTTCATTGTCTAAATCAACCTTCAACATGTTCACCATTTTCAACGTCTCTCTCACTTTCTTTTCGATCTCTTCGTTCGATAACCGAGGCGACGACGACGTTCCTCCTCTCTTGGTTTGTTTCCGTCGCAAACCAAACGCGACATCGTGCGCGACCGTGGGCATAATAACCTGGTGATCTGGATTTTGAAACACAAACGCTCTCGGTTCGTTCACTCGTGCATACCCGCTCTTAATTTCTTCCGTATTCGTTAAACCCGCCAACGTTCTCAATAAAGTGCTCTTGCCAGACCCGTTCGGTCCAAGAATCATGAACAACGCACCGCGAGGGATTTTAAGCGTGACGCCTCGCAACGCGGTTGTATTCTCTGCATCCTCAAACGAGGAAGTATTATTCGTGGCGTATTTGACGACCAAATCTTCCACGTCCACGCCGTAGATGCTGTCGTTTTCTTCTTCGTTCGATACCGTTTTTGCTCGTCTCAGTAGGGGTGTCCTCGTTCCCCAAAATCGTTTTCCAAAAGTCTTGCTTCGGTGGTCGTGAATGCTATTATTACTTCTCACAAACCCCGGGGCAAGGCAGTGATGATCGTTAATAAGCGATGTCGAAATCTTCATCTTCTTTTATGATAAAATCTCTCTTTCTTCTTCTTCGTTAGTAGTGCTTGAGAGATGAGTTGATTTTGTCAAAAGCGGTTCTTTTATTGTGTGGAATGTTGTTGTCATACAGTAGTTATGGATGATATTACTATTTTTAAATACATCACACGCTATAGGTAGAGAACAACTATCATCGACCTCCTCTGCGAGATCTTTTCGCCGGCGACGGTTTCACTTCCTCTTCCGAAGGAGGTTTCGAGACGGCTTTTCTGGACGATCGACCACCCGCTTTATTCGCGGCGGGCGGCGTCGGCGATTTCGACTTTGCTTTACGTTTCTTCGAAGCCGCCAAAGAGGCAGCTTCGGCTTCAGCTTCGGCTTTCTTTTTATCTTCTTCTTCCGCTTCTTTCTTCTTCTTCTCCGCCGCGGTTGAAGATTTCGCACCACGCGCTTTCGTCGCCTTCTCTAAAACTGGTTCTCCTTCTTGTATGTCTTTTTCTTCTTCTTTTTCTTCTTCCTTTTTCACCGCAGCCTCCAACATTCTTTTCGTCGTCTCTTTCGCCTCGTCTTTCAACGCCTCTTTGATGATCGGCGGCAACGCACCCGCAGATGGTCTCCGCGTCGCCTGTTCCGCCTCGGCACGTTTCGCCTCTCGCACTCGTGCCAACATTCTCTCGACTCTGTTCTGCAACGCGCTTCGTTTCGCCTCTTCTCTTTGGTCGGCCAATTCTCTCTCGTGCAACACGTCCGTCGCTAACTCCACGGCTTCTAATACTTTCTCCGCGCACAAGCGTTCGTACATCTTCTCTTCTCGACTCATGCTCTCCTCCTCGGTTAAGTTTTGCTCGTTTTTATTTCCTAGGGCTAAGATAATTTTTTCCGTATTGCTAAGGATATCCTCCGCGCGTTGGACGATGCGATCGAGTTCAGGGCAAACGACCGTTTCAATCACTCGCGGGCCTAACGAACTCAAACCGACTAAAGCGCCGAAAATAGTCGGTAACGGCGATTGCGTCGCCTTCAAACCTTTCTGTAAAGTTGCCGTCACGCGAGGTTGTAACGTCGCGTACTCCTCACCGTAACACTCGCAAATTTCCGCGACCGTTTTCGATGCCAACACTCGCAACTGCCAGTGATTATCCTTCTCCGGATTTTCTGATAACCGCTTCGCTACGATGCACGTCAGCACGGAAGGCATCAGTTGGTGTAAGTACAACTCTAAATTCGCGGTTGGGTTTTGCACCAACGCCTCGATCGCGCGCATCATCGCCAGAAGTTTGCGCAAGTTTCTTAAATTCGTTTGAACTTCCGTGCTTATAAACTTGGCAAAGTACGGAATCAAATTCGCCAACCCGGCGTCGGTTTGTAAAGTTCCAATCGCCGCGTTCAACAAGCCTCGCTCTTCGTCGTTCGCCCCTCCACCGCCTCTCAACAAAGCCGTAATTCTATCGAAGTACACTTGCAGTTCTCTCGATAAGACGTGTTGCACGACCGGCGCAAATTTCCCTTGCTCTTTTTGTTGCTGCTGTTGCAAATGTTGCTGCGCGTCGCCCTCCTTCTTCTCCCCTGCTTCGTCGCCTCCTTTCTCTCCTCCTTCCGTGGCACTCGGATGCGGCGGTGGTCCAGTTACCGTCGGTTTCTTCGCTTTCGCTTTTGCCAACGTCTCCTCTCTTTCTTTCGCTCGCTCTTGATAATATATTTGCGAATCCAAGCTCGGATTTTCCGGAATCAACGGTTGCACGCCGTCGATGGCTAACCAATGCGGAACGACGTTGATGGCGATCGAAGGCGGTGGTAACGGTTCGGACAAGAGTTTATTCACGTCCAACTCTTCGTCGTAGGTGTAAAAAACATCGTTCGTGCCTTTCACTTTGACGAACTCTTGCGACGGCATGTTCGATGGGAAGCCGTATAAAGGTTCGCACATTCGTATGCGTAACGCGGCGTTTATGTCCTGTTTTTGTTTTTGAATAGATTTGAATTGGAAAGAGAGAAAGAAACGTGTTGTAAGTATTTCTTTTTGGAACGGAAGCATTATAATCATCATCATCATCATCGAGAGCAGACCACTCTAGATATTCGACGATTCAGACGACGACCGAGCGTGAGAGAGAGAGAGAGAGAGAAACATAAAGAAGTATACCTCTGTCGTTAAAACATTTCGTCTCGATCGTTTCGTACATTTCAACGCCTCCTGAATGATATCTCTCAAACGATACTCGACGTCCGGGGCGAACGCTTTCGCGACGTCGTCGGAAATAACGAAACCGAACGCTTCGGCGATCGTTTGGATCGATGCAGCGGAGAGGTGCGTGAAGTCTTTGGGAGTCGTTGACATTTTATTTGTGTTGAGGTAAAAAGTGGAGGAAAGAAGCCTCAGAGAGAGTTTAAGAGAGAATTACACAAAAGAAGAGTGTTATTAGTAAAATATTACAACTGTATAACTTTTATCTGTCTGATGTGTGTGTGTGTGTGTGTGTTGCGTAGTATACGTAGATTCGACGGAATCGACCTGCGTTCTTGATGTGTTCGAGAGAGTGATGAGAGCGCCGTAAGAAGCGCATTCATAATCACTTTCTTCCTACGCGCGCCCCCGGGCGCGCGTAGTATGTTTTTTTGTGTTGTTGTTTACTTCGTCTTCGTTCTTCTCGGAGAGAGAAAAGTCATGAAACGTGTTTTTTTGAATTGATGTCGCGGTCGTAAACGGTTGCTAATGACTGCATACGACTGTAAAAAAACGCCGCAGAGTCAATCGCGTCGCGAACCAATGTTTGGCTATATGGGTTGATTGTTCCTCATCTCGTTCTCTCTCCGTTGTATACGTTATACATAATATATCTCGCGGCGCGGCGTTCGAAGAGAGAGAAAAAGAACAACACCGCAAATGTATAGCTCTTTCTGTTTGCCTAAAAATAATCTCTAATGTTGGTACAGCAGCAGCACTCACGAAGGCTTCAAATCGAGCGGGTTAAAAAAACTCGTTTTGACTTTACGCTTCGCGTGGTTTCTTCTTCAATTATCCATTACCGATGCGAACCGGAAAGTTTTGCCATCATCATTTGAAAATCGTGATTCGCAGGTTCCGGAATGTTGGGGTATTGTTGCGATCCGTCTGGACCTCTGTACGGTTGGAGTTGTATTCCCCCGTTCCCTCCATTTCTATCACCGCCAAACAGATCGTTCAATACGCTTTTTGTCGGTGTCGGCGCTTGATGTTGATGGTGTTGCGGAGGCGTGGGCATGCCGCCACCGAGCAAACTTCCAAGTAAAGCTTGGCCACTCATCGGCGGCCGCTGATGTTGTTGTGGAGGCGGCGAGCGGGAGAGTAAATTCTGCATCAAGCTGTTCGCGCTCGCCGTCGTCGTCGGCGGAGAACTCCCCGCCGAGGACGACAACGAGTTCTGCGAAGAATTTCTTCTCGCCATCGCCGCTTGGGCTCCCGGTATCGTTTTCAAAAAGCTCGGCAACGGCACGACATCTGGATCGGGCGAGTTTGTGAAACTCGCGCCTGCGTATTTCGGCTCGTTATAATCGTTTTGGCTATTGTTGTTGTTCTTGTTGCTCTTTCCTTTGTTGCTGTTGTTGTTGTTTCCTTTCGTGTGGTGTCCGTTATTCGTGGTCGTTTCCAACGGCGCCGAGTTGGAGAGTTTCGCCGCCGCAGCCGCGTGCCCTCCCGTCGGCACTTGCGGAGCGCACACCTGGTGCGCTCGTAGCCTCGGATCTACTCCTACTAACAAAGGCGTCGAACTGTTATAATTATTACTCGTGTTTTGATTATGCGCCTCGAAGTCAAAAGGCACTAGATCTCTCCCCGCCCCGGGTAAAGGTGCCGCAGATGCGCACTTTTGATCCTCGGAGGCTTTGATTAACGCGTCCACCATGACGTCTCCATCGCCTCGAAAACTCATTCTTCTTTTTTCTCAATGATTTCTAGAATAATCGTCCGTCACACGACGACGCTGCTTTCTGACGCGTTTTTTCGCAAAATTGCGCGCGTCCAAGAAGAAGAAGTATATATCGCGAACGAATAAAACGCCTCAAAAACGCGTATTCGCGCGAACACCGTAACTTATCGCTCAAAAATAGCAGCAGAGAAGCAGTTGCGTATCGTTGTGCGCGTTTAACTAATATATATTCTTAGTAGTAGTAGTAAACGCGTGTTGCGTGTGTGTGTAATTTTTTCTTCACGAATGAAGAATGCCTCGCAAAAAAGCTTCTTTTTTCGTCGATATTTTTTTGTTTGGCTTTTCTTCCCAAAACGAAACATCTGCTCGAAATATTTGCCTCTTTTTTCTGGGACTCTTTACTCTGCAAAAGATGACGATGATGATGATGTGTTGTGTATATTTTTAAGCACACTTTAAGCGCTTTGTTTGCGACGATGACGACGCTTTACTTCTTCTTTTCGTTCTCGCTCGTGTTCTTGTTTTCGTCTTTCGGTGTCGTCGTCGGCGAAATGCAAACAAAACCGCCTCAAAGAGAACTGCGAAAAGAAACCGCCACGATTCAACTGTCCTGCGGGAATTTAGAGCTCGGATTTTATAAAGACGAAGCGAGAAACACCGCGGACCATGTATTAAAAGCGTTTAAACTCGGTCTGTACGAAACCAATCACGTGTTTCGAGTGGATGCGAACTTTGTCGCGCAAATCGCGGATTGCATGACGAATCGAAGAGTTGGTTTGACTTTGCAGCAGAACGAACACGCAAGGAAGAAAATACGAGGCGAGCACGTCGGGCAAACCATCAAACACAGGAAAGGGACGCTTTCGATGGCACGGTTCAACGATCCAGACAGCGGGACGACGTCGTTTTCGATTTTATTACGCGACGCACCGCATTTAGACGGGCAATATTGCCAATTTGGGGAGTTGATTAGTGGATTTCAAGTGTTGGACGAGTTACAAAAGCTGGAGACGACGAAAAGCGGGATCTTCGTCATGCCAAAAGAGCGGATTGAGATTATGAGCACTTACGTCACAAGTGGTGGCGATGGAGACAACAACTGCGTGGAAGAAAAGCTGCGCGCAGAATCTTTGGCGAAGGAGCTGCACGACATCAGAGCCGCAAAGTTACCGAGTAAAAAATAGATAAAGAGAGTAGGGAAGCGGCGTATTATTTTAGCTCATTCATTTAGCGCGAATAACCGACTGCGGCATAGCAACAACGATGTCGTAAAAATATTACTAGTAGTATTATGTAGTTATTATATTTATTAGAATTATTTCCAATGGACGAAAGCGATGAACACGTATCTCGCCGCGAACGTAAATACTACACACGCGACTTGAAATGCTAACAATCGCAAACACAATTTCCTTTCCGTCGTTTTCCCGAAAACGCGTAAAAACAACGTCACCAGATTCATGTTGTATTGCGTCTCCGTCGCCTTGGACGGACTCAATAAACCGGTTTGCGTCTCAAACCTCGGTAATCGGTGTCGAGGACACGGCACAATTTTAAACAATTGCGGAATAGAGTACAAAAAGTTCACCACTTGCGGTAAACAAAACAACAGCAACGTTTCGGAGAAGTGGCCTAAAATGCCAGCCACGGCTAAAGTCATCCCGGCGAAGTACGTGTACGAATCGCCCACAAACACCGCGCTCGGGTACCAGTTTTGCTCCAACAAACTCACCGTGGCGGCAAAGAAAGGCGCGATTAACAACAACGAAAATACGTGCGGTCCAACAACTACATTCGACGTTGGATCTGTCAAAAGACTCCAAACGTTCAGAACGATGATCCCGCCGGCGATGACTAACGATTGGCCGCACTCTAATCCATTCAAACCGGCGTGGATGTTAATCGCGTTCGATAAAAAAACTGCGAGCAACCAGATAAACGCGATATAAATGTACCCAACGTCCATCAATCCACTCTTCATGTCCACTTTCATCGTTACGATATCCCGCACAATAGGGACCGAATCGAGCGCGCCTAAAACCGAACGCATATTTTCGCGAAACATGCGAGGGACGACGATAGACGTCGATCCTTGGTAACTTTGCGCCAACATCGTCGCGGCAAACCCGGGTAAAATCATCTTCGCTCTCCACGGCAAATCTAACACGTCGTCTACGAATCCAAGAAACAGCATGAACCCAATCGTCGCCAACGCGGCGTTGTGTTCGCTCTCTCCGCTGTTGTCCAAAATGAACGCCGTGTGTAAAGTCCTCCCGATAACCAAGGACACGAGCACCGCGCACCCACTTGCTAAACCCAACGCCTCTGGAATAGCAATCTCGCCCATTTTCGTTCCTTTTTTGTTAATATCTAAACCAAACATGTTTCGCTTCCCGAGCGTGCGTCGAGCGACGATTGGGATTAAACGCGCGGTTGTCGCGTACGCCAACACGGACGTGAACGCAGCTAAAAGTAAGATTTTCATCGCACCTACATCCATATTATGTACACTCACTCCACTTATATCTTCGCTTACGAATCCTTTCGCGAAAATAATGACTGCGGTCGGGAGTAAACAAAACGCAGTCATTTTAAGAACATCTCTGGTGCGATTTTTTTCAATAACTTCGAGTATTTCTCGAGGGATGACGAACGCTTTTTCGTCATCCTCGTTATTATACGCCTTCCTTCTCTCAGCTTTTGGACTGCTTCGTTGTCTCGCCGACGACATCTTCGTTTACTTCTTTAACTTCTTCTCTTCTTGTAGTTGTTGTTGTTCGAACAACTTCTTTTCCAATCGAATCTTGTCCCTTCGAACGCCTTCGCGTAACTTTTCTTTCTCGTCTTTTTGCTCCCAGTGGACGTAGTATATCCCGGACGAGACCAAGGAAACGGTCAAGAAAAGCGCGAAAAGGCCTTTACTTCTTCCTTTAGCTAAAAAGTTGTTTTTACTACTCGTCTTCGTCTTCGTATTCGTCGAGAGCATATATGATGCGTACTAAAAGTGAAGAGGACTGTCTGATGACTTTTTGACAGACCTTTTCGTAGTTTTAGGGAAAAAAACGCATAAATGTAATTCAAAATCACCTCAGAATGAAGACGGATTAGAGACACTCTTTTTATTCACTTTATACTCTATTTATATTATAACACACGCACAGAAAGAGAGAGAATATAATGCGTTCTTTACCGAGAACGTCCTGGTCGAGCTTACCGGACGTCGTCGCGTCGTGTGAGAATACGAGTAATACTACGAGTCCTACGATTCAGACGACGACGGGGACTTCTTACAACAACAATAACAAGAAGAAATTATTGAAAGTTTTGTGTCTTCACTCGTTCCGAACGTCCGCGGATATCGTGAAGTTACAACTCGCCATGGGCGGGTGGGATAAACATTTACAGGATTCCGCGGAGTTTATTGCAATAAACGGGATATTTATAGCAACAGGAGAACCTCCGGAAGATGTGAAATTAGCGTTTCCAAACATGGGCAGTTTTCAGTGGTACGACGCGGAACGAAACGCGGACACCGGGAAGATGGAATACAGAGGGATCGAAGAGTCCGCGAAATTCGTGGACGAGATTGTGCAGCGAGAAGGAATCGATGGGTTGTTAGGATTTAGTCAAGGCGCGACGTTAATCGGGGAGATGTTGAAAAGGTCTGCGTCGTTCTCCGGCGACGATGCCGCAAACACCCCGGAAGGAGAAGAGGAAGCGATGCGGATGAAGAGTTTGCGATTCGCGGTGTTGATATCAGGCATGCCGAGCAGAGCGGACGAGAAACTGAGGGAACAAATGCGTAGTAATAATAGTAATAGTAACATCATCGGGAAAACAATAGGTGCGTCTATCCCGACTTTGCACGTAGTCGGCCAACAAGACCGGGCGATACCCCCGGCGCTGACAAAGTTAATGCATAAAGAGTTTGGCGGGAAGGCGGTGTTAGTCGAACACGAAAAAGGGCACGTGATACCGAAAGTGTTTCCATCGAACGAGTTAGGCGAGAAAGTGAAGAAATTCTTCGACGAACGGTTGATGGAAAAGAATAGCAACGCGCGTTTGTAAGTGTTATTTACTAATTTCACATTTACTAGTACGCATCAACTTAAAAAAACTATCTATCGCGCCTAAATCTAATCTGTCTAAAAACTATCAAAACTAATACACGCGCATTGGGAATAAAACTTCCTTCACGTTCAAAACTATTCCGCGGTTCCAAATGTTCACCACGTCCACTCGTTCGCTCTTGGGCAACCTTTTATTCACTCGTCGCATGTGCGCGTATTTATACGTCTCGTTCGTCGTCACATTCATCGAGACTAAGTAGATGTGGTACAAGGCAAACCCCAAAACGCCAAACCCAACCGAAAATAAAACAAACATCGAGAACATACTTCGCGTGTGATGATACATCACCGCTGGCAAAAACAGGCCGAAAAAATCTTTTTCTTTCACCGCGTGCCAATGCTTCGGTATCCGCGTCATCACCCGGTTCCAACAGACGAGACCTCCGTGCACGCACAACGCACCGTTCACGATCAAGAACAACAAAAACCAACGCAAATTCCTCAAACCAATCGCTTGATTCACCACCGCGCAGTAATGGTCAAACTTACACACTCTTCGATTGGTCACCGCGTCCCACTTGCTCCTCGCCGGGATGTCGATATTGAGCGTTCGACAGGATTTGCCTTCCTCGTAAAGCAAATCATCGAACGGGAACATTTTATAACACACCTTGTGATTCTTCTCCGTGACTATTCCTGGATCGGACTTTAATACGAGCAATTGCGAGACGATGCCGAACACTGCGTGCAGCGTGAACCAGAAAAGCTTTATGAATTCCGTCTTCTTCTTTTGATTGTTGTTTATGTTGTTGTTCTTAATAGTGTTCTTGGCATCACCTAAATCGCTGAAGAAATCCAAAGCCAACAGGTACCCTATCAAAACGACGAGATAATACGCAATCGCGCTCAGTGGATTCCTTTTTTCCACGTTTCTGCTCTCCTTTCCTTTCTTTTTTTTTGACCGCCACCACCTTCGCCACCACTCTTTTAACGGCGACAACAACATCATCACGCGCGCGCGTGTGTGTTTGCCGTTTTCTCTTAAAATAGCGGATTTAGGGGAATTGTTTGTGGGGCAAATTCCTTCATAAATATACACACACACAGACGACGACGACGACGTAAACGAATGAGTTCCTCTCATCGGTGTCTGTCTGACCAACCATCATCACCGACATTATTATTACTCGGAAACAATAAAAGAAGACGCGCAACAACAACAACAATTAAAACAACTATATCAATAAAAACGAGAAATTTCAACGCCTCTTCATTCAGCGAGAGTTTAACAAAGATGGAAAAGCGCCCGATAATTTTTTTAGACGCGGATGGCGTTTTAAATAGAACGGCAACGGCACCTCAACTCATCGTGGAGAGAGATAAAGTTGAGATTTTGAACGAGATATGCGCGTCGACCGGAGCGGAAGTCGTGTTGACGACGTACTGGAGACACTTTGAAGAATACATTGGATATATTTTCATGCGACACGATTGTTTGGAAATAGACGTGGTTGGAAGGACGGAGGGGAAGCCTCACTTGGCGGATTCCGTGCATCACGATTTACACGTGTCTACGAATAGAATTCAGGAAATTAAGAGTTATTTAGACGCGAAATTTGTTGGGGAGGAGAAGTATCCCAAGTTTGTCATCGTGGACGATAAGGAAGTCGTGAGTAAAGGACACGCGTGGGCGAACAGGTTCGTGAGAACGAAGTCAGAAATCGGTTTGACAAACGAACGCGCGCAACGGATGATTGAATCTTTGGAGCTGGTTTGACGACGACGACGACGACTCCTGCATTAGTATGCTTTAGATTGTATTAGTAGATTTATTAAGGTGGTTGTGTTATTGTTTGTTATTAAATATTACAAAGGAATCAACGCTGCAAGCTCGCCCGCGCGTGCTTTTTTTTTTGCTGTTTGTTTTCGTACGTGTTCTTCTAGATCATTCGTGTTATACTAAGTTTCTTTCGGCATTGGTGTCGTCCAGAACTCTCCTTTTTGCTCCTCAAAATCTTGCATCAATTTCACTTTCACTTGGTCGTTCGACATCATTTTAGTAGGTGGGGGTGACGGCATGATAGAATCTATTTTATGATGCAACATCCGTAACGACGCCAGCGTTCTGTGGTGCAAAATGTCTATGGCGTGCGAGCTGTATAAATCAGGGTTGGTTAATCGCAACGTCGATGAAAGCACCGGAGTCACACTCGCTCGCGCAGAAATGTTTTTGAACTTCTCCCTCGTTTGCTTCGAACGGTAGCAACTTTGGATGAGTAAAACCGCGCGCACGCGTTTTTGCGCATCTTCAGAATCGGGATTAACCAAAAACGCGCCATCTGCGCCATTTATTGTTTTCAACTTGTTCAAGTAAAATTGAGGACGTTCGTCGTACCATTTATACACGTCTGATTTTATGCCGTATAACATCAAAGCGTTGTACGCTTTAGAATACGCCACCATTTCTCTTCTTAATAATGCTTGCATTCGTTTCTTCTTCAGCATAACTTGTACGTCTGGATAGTGCTTCACTTCCTCTTCCAAGTCTTGGTACGAAAGAGAGTAGACGTCTGAAAACGTAATCGTTTGCAGAAACTGAGGCGATCGCCCAGGTTCCAATACATAGTCCTGACCAAAAACTTGTCCAGCGGTGATTATTCTACCATTTGCGACGAGCACACCTTTACGAATCATCAAAAAGTTGTCCATGTAATCTCCTTTTTCTAAAATCAACTCTTTCGGCGGATACGTTTGCTGTTTCATCTTCAAGGACAACGCCAACACCAAAGACTCTGGAAAGTCGTGGAAGAATTTCACGTCTCTCATCCAATTGTTTCGCAAAACCACGAGCTCTGCTCGTAGTCGCGGTGACATTTCTGACATCAACGCCGTCGTTCTTTCTAAGTCTAACTTCGCATCACCGTGTTTGTACTTGAAGAACTCTCTCAGTTTCACTCGCATCTCTTGCGGCGTCGACGGCAAATCCGCAAATAACTCGTTCAAATCCGTCAACGAGTTCTTTAACCCGCTCGTTCGAGAATTCTTCGTCGAAATGACGTTACCAACGGCACCGACGACGTAACCGTATTGAAATGCGCCAGCTAACATCGCTATGATGACAAAAATACGCTCCTCGTTTGTTTTCGGCGAAATGTCCCCGTAACCGATGGTTGTGATGGTCATCGAACTCCAATACAGCGCAGCGATGTACTTATCAAACCCAGGTACGCATGACAAAGGATCTGTGGGGTCGTAACACGAGTTGTTTACGGTGAAATCACCGAAATATGTATTCATCATCCACGTGTCGTGTCCAGCGCTTGCCCCGAGGTCGTGGACAAATCCAAACGCGCACGCCATCCAATGCGCGAAAATGACCGTAACAATCGCAAACTTACTCAATGCGAGCATGGAATAATCGACGGTAAACCTCATTTCCAATCTCTTAAATAATCGCATCGTTCGCAGAATGCGCAAAAGTTTCGCTAATCGAAATAATCTCAACGCCCTCAAGACGGTCAAATTTTCAATGTTTGCGTTCGGGTACGCATCCTCTACCATTATCGTAATCAAATCCGTCGGTATGACGGATAGAAAATCGATAATGAACCAGCTTCTGAGATAGGAAATTGCAATATATCTCCGATCGTATATAATGTGTCCAGTTTTAGGTTCCGGAACGGCCAAGAAAAAGTTGATGAAAAGATCGGTAATGAAGAACAAATCGACGATTCTATTCAACACGAACAACGCGTTCAAATTCGGTCTAGAAAATGCAACTTCAGCTGGAGTGACCACTGCTGTCCACAACAACGCGCATATGATGAGAAAATCCCATTTGCGCATGAACGACCCTAACGGCGAAAGCACGAAGACGCCTTGCTTCCTCGCGTAAAACGAGTTCGTGTCGTTGTTTTCATCGCACTCTGCGCGTATTCGTGAACTCAAGGTTCTTCCGGAACTCGCCCCCATCAATGTTGAGCTATCATTCTTACTATTACTGTTATGCATACCGGCTTTCGGGTCTTCTTCCTCCACTCCTTCCATCACTCGCTCACCCCACGTCCTTTCCATTCGTTTTTTCTCCTCCTGCCTCGCCCCGATCCTCTTCGTCTCTGCATATCTCATCTCCGTCGACCTTCTGCTCTTCATTCCCTTCAGCGTTTTACTTTCAAACAAGGAAACTATAAAACTTTCCGTGTTCGTGGTCTCCGCGTCGGTTTTATTCGAAGCATCGCGCATATCTAACACGTCTTTCGTCAGCTCGGCGATGTTCGTAAAGAAGGAACCGATGCCGGCCTCCGGTACTGGATTTAAAGTCGATCCAGTGCGATAAAAAGCCCCTCTATTATCATTCGTATGGAGTCGTTTCCGTATTTGTTGTTGTTGTTGTTGTTGAGATTGTCCGTCGGCGGCGAGCTCGATATCTTCGTTCGCCGCCTCTGCGGCGGTCGCGCTCGTCCCTGATTCTCGTCTTCCCTCGGCGGAGGAGGACCAATCATCGTCGCCCTCGTCATCATCATTCATCGCCGGCGCTTGGCCGCGCGGGTAAGAGCTCATTCTCCCCGCGCGATGATTGTACTTTTATCGAGCACCTCTCTCACTCTCACTGTCCTCAACGCACAAATGAACGATTCACCACACTCTCAGGTGGGCGATACTACAGCAGAGAAGGAACGCGCAGCAATGCGTAATTCAACGGCACAATTCAAATCGTGTTTTTTTTCTCCCTTCTGTTCCCCGCTTTGCGCGCGTCTCTTTTCCCGCTCGTCTGAAAGAGAGGATGAACTAGAGGTCTCCTCCTTCTCCTTCTTTTCTGCCTGCCCGCCTGAGAGAGAAAGCGCAGCGGGAGTATTCCGAGAGATAAGAGCGCGAGGACAGAGTGTTCCAAAAGTGGGGGTCTCTGCTTTAAATAAAAAGTTTTGAAGAAGAAGAGCAAAAAGGACAAAAATAGAAGAAGATTTCAATTGACAGTTTTTTGTGTTTTTCAAACTACTAAGAATGTAAAGATATCATCGCTTTGTTCATCATAACAGTGATGATAATAATGATATATTAAAATAATAACTAAGAAGCGCGCAGAGTGCCACACTGGCTGCAAAAGTTGGAGGCTGCGCTGGAAAATTGACAGCCGCACCGTTCACAAAACTTGGCGACGCCTCCTGAAGATCGAGCGGCGGTGGCGGTGTTGATGCGCGGGACAAATTCGGGTTCGTGCAACTCGTGTTGGTTGGCGGTATTGTTCGTATTGAATCGTCGCTCGACGTTGACGCCGTTGAGCTTACTGCCGACGTTGTTGATGCCGTTGGCGGCGTAGCCATTGACGTTGCTCATAAACGCGTCTTGGTTGTTGTTGTTGTTGTTGTTGTTGTTATTAGAGTAGTTGCTATATTCGTTCCTTCCGCCTCGTTGGTACCCGAGTCGATCGATAATTGGAGAGCTGCCATACTCTGGTTCTGGTAACCCTCCGATATCGGGTATTCGCACCGAGAATAACGACCCCGCGTCTTTTCTGTTCTCTTTCTTTCTCGTCGTGATGACTAAGGTTTTGCAATCGTTCCCGCAGAACGTCAACGAAGTGGGCGAAGAGACCGGTAAACGAACCTCTAAATCGACCATGTTTGTGTTCTTATCGACACGAATGCACTTTCCAGCGCCGGAAATGGCAATCCACAAGTTACCAACCGCGTCAACTTGCGCGCCGTCAGGGCCACCAGCCATATCTGACGGTAACGAATAAAACAATCGTCTGTTCAAAGGCCCTCTGTTTGGATCGTAATCAAACTCAAAGACTTCGCGTCGAGGAGTATCCGTAAAATACATCTTGCGTCCATCCGGGGAGAAGCAAATGCAGTTGGAACATCTGTGTTTATAATCCAAGACTTCTTCCAACTGTCGATTGTTGTTCGCGTCTAAGCGCCATAAACCTCCGATGGCGCTCGCGTCAACACGGTGGTCGTTGTTGTAACTACCAATGATAAAATTACCCGAGCGATCGACGCGACCGTCGTTTGGTCTGGTGTTTAAACCGGGTTCGAAGTCAGTCAATCTCGTTTTCACCGTTTTACTTCTCGGGTCAAACTGGTACAATCCCGAGGCCAAGCCTAAAATCAAATCGCCGTTAGACATCAAAGCGCAGCACCCTAAGGTTTCCCCAAAGGATTCTTTCATGTCCGGAAACTCCTCGAGCAAGTCCCAACTGTACAAAGTGCCTCTCGGTGCATCCACCCAGTATAACTTTTGGTCTTTTTGCGACCAAACTGGAGATTCGCCAAGTTCCATTTGCGTTTCCAAGCACTCTTCCGCGTACAACACGCGCGGCGTTCCCGGTTTCGTGCCTTGATGAAACGAACAGATGCGCGCGAAATCGTCCGAGGATAACGACGCACCCCCAACCAGGCACCCGTCGATATCCGGGCATTGCATGAGCTCGTCCACCGAGTCTGGTTTGACCGACCCTCCGTATTGAATGCGCACCCTGTCGGCGACAGATTTGGAATACTTTTCTGCAATCCAGTTTCGAATTAGTTTGTGTACGCTTTGCGCGATGGCCGGCGTGGCAGTCAACCCGGTACCAATCGCCCAAACTGGCTCGTACGCGATGATCATATTCTCCACATCTTTCGCCGATACGCCGTCTAAACCACCTGCTAGTTGCCACGATAAAACGTCGTACACGTCGCCTCTCTCGTACTCTTCTTTCGTCTCGCCGACGCAGAACACCGGCGTCATGTCATTCTTGATGACTTTCTTAATTTTCTTGTTAATGTCCTCGTCTGTTTCGTAATAGAGCGAACGACGTTCGCTGTGACCGATAATAACGTGCGTGACGCCCAAAGAATCTGCCATCGTGCACGACATTTCACCGGTAAACGCGCCGCCGTTCTCAAACGTCACGTTTTGCGCGCCGAGGTAGACACCCGAGCCTTCAATCTGTAATAGTATAAAAGAAATAGAAGAAGAAGAAGAAGAAGAAGAAGAAGAAGAAGAGGTCATATGGTCAGTATCTGTTTGTTTTCTCTCTCTCTCTCTCTCCCGAACATTTAAGTAGAAGCGAGTCAGAGTAACTATGACATGAAAAGTATCGTTTCAAAAGCAGCAGGTAATTACTCCCGGCTTCAATTCTCAACAATGGAATTAGTATCTTCACTCTCGCCCTTTTCTCTGTTACCTTCGTCGTCGAGCCGCGCGAAAAAAATCGATATGTACATGGATGGGGTGTCGTTATATTAGGAAACGTACCAACTGAGAGACTTCCGATAAAAACGCCGCCGGCGGGCATATCAAAACCTCCACGTTCTTATTATCTCCTCTTCCTCCTCCTCCTCTGTTATTATTAGAGTTCCTCTTATTGAAGAGATTAAATCCACTCCTTCCTCCTCCTCTCTCGTCGTTGTTGAAAAAATCTGACTCCCTCCTATCCTCCGCCGTGTTCGCGGCGACCAACGAGGCCAACGTCCTCGCCTCCTCCAAAGTCTTCGGATTACATTTCCAGTTGCCAGCCATGATTGGCGTTCTTAACTGCTTCAAATCCTCCGGCCAGAACTCCTCCTCTGACTCATTATTACCGTTTAACTTTTCCAATCGTTTCAGTTTGTTCTTTTGCTCGGGCGTTTTCTTCAATCCTTGTCCTCCACCCCCGAAGAGTGCAGAGTGAATCCTCAATCCGCCGGAATTAAATTTCCTTCTCCTGATGGTGATGACACCATTTCCCCGGCGTTGTTGTTGTTGTTGTTGTCTGAGAGGGAGGTTTTTGTTGCTCAAAACGCTGATGCTGCTCATCGTCGTCGTCGTCATCAGTTTTTCTTCTTTTGTGTACTAATGAATGCACAAGATATAATGGAATGAGGCAATGAATTGGAAGAGAATTGAGTGAGAGAATTTTTTTTTGTGGCCAGATTTGGCGGCAAAAGGAGGCAAAATTTATGGAGAGATTTTGGTTGCAACACGTTCCGACAACACAACTCTTCTCGGTATTATTACGCAAGAGCATATTTCATCTTTTTACTACTCCCGCACTATACATCACTCTCACACACACTTACACACAAAGACAGACAGGCAGAGAGAAAGAAAGCGCTGCTGCTACCTTGTTGTTGGGATTTTTTTTCATCGCTGTGTCGTAGTACGCAATAGATGAGGAACAGCCACCACCCTTTGAAGGGAAGTTGCAGAGAAGGCCGGGGAGTTTTTCATCGTCATCTTCAGCAACGTGCGAAGACAACC
>Ga0115000_10000639_pt1 | contig 32123 bp, 35 predicted proteins | sample ArcticOcean_MG_C_6_FD_89690 | JGI IMG/M metagenome (GOLD analysis project Ga0115000, IMG submission 89690) | Marine microbial communities from western Arctic Ocean - ArcticOcean_MG_CB8_128 | ecosystem: Environmental > Aquatic > Marine > Oceanic | place: Arctic Ocean: Canada Basin | collected...
AATCTTTTGTAGAAAAAGGCTTACCTGAAGATGAGTTCTTTGCCGATGCATTTACTTTCGCCCCGCCAAAAAAATAATTAATGCATACTGATCAAATAAAGTAGTGAAGTTTTACTTAGATTATTAGTTACAATAATATTATTCGATATCAAACTAAGTGCATCTTTAATTCTTGGATGATTTACTATAATGTTTACTGATTGGAGCCAAACCCAACTATGGGTACTTTTTTGAGTTAAGAAATGTGTCGCGCTTTCATAGCTTGAGATTATTAAAAAAATAGATTTATAATTCTTAGCTTCCTCTTGTAGTTTATTTAAATTAATTGGTAAATAATTTCGAATATAACATTCCCCATAATCTACCTCAGCTCCTTTTTCTTCAAGCATATCCTTTAGGACCTCGCGACCACCTTCACCTCGAATAATCAAAACTTTTTCATCTTGAAGATTATTAAATATCTTATTATTGATTAAATTCTTTGAATCATAAGTTTTTTTGGGGCAATGAACATTAATATTAAATTGATTTTCAAAGGCTTTTTGAGTAGTAGGGCCAATACTGGAATAAATAATATGCTCCGGTAATTTTATTTTAAGATTTTTAAAGCGCTCAATAAAAAAATGAACAGCGTTCGTGCTAATAAATATAATGTGTTGGTATTTTTTTAAATTGCTTAGAATAGAATCAAATTTAGCATAATTTTTTAGGGGCGTAATCTCAGTTAGAGGATAGTTTAGTAACGAAATATTTGTATCTACTAACTCTTTCAATAAAATAATATTTTTCTCATAAGGCCTGGTGGATATGAGTGCAACATTTTTTTTTACGCCATTTTTTAAATTCATGAGCTTGATAAAATATCCCTTGCTCCTTTATCAATGAGAATCTGACTTAGACACTCCCCAAGTTTATAAAAATCTGATTTATTCCCTTTTTTTTCAGCATAAATAATCTGGGTACCATCCGGTGAAGCCACAAACCCTTTAATAATAAAATCATTATTAGATATAGATGCATAGGCTCCTAACGGAACTGTACAACTACCAGCCAGTGATCGACTAACTAGCCTTTCTGCTAAAACACAACGTGAAGTATCATCGTCATCAAGTTTTCTCAGCATGTTATTAAGCTCTTCGTTTCCTGCAAGTATTTCAATACCTAAGGCCCCCTGTCCTACAGCTGGAATACTAATAGCGGTATCTAAATATTTTTTAATTCGATCTTTGAGCCCTAGACGAATAAGCCCTGCTGCGGCTAAGATGATGGCACTATATTGTGCTTCGTCTAACTTTTTTAAACGTGTTTGTAAATTTCCTCTCAAGGGCTGAATGATTAGATCAGGGTATTTTGCTTTAATTTGACTTTGTCTTCTCAGACTCGAAGTACCTACAATCGTCCCCTTAGGCATATGATCTAAAGAATTAAAATTATTTGAAATAAATGCATCCCTAGGGTCCCCACGTTTTGTGATTGCAATAAGTTTAAAATCATCAGGAATATCCATGGGTAAGTCTTTCATAGAATGAACAGCTAAATCAGCATTTTTAGCCAATAAGGCTTGTTCGAGTTCTTTGATAAAAAGACCTTTTCCGCCTATGGTTGCTAAAGATTGATTTAATAAAATATCACCCTGTGTTTTAAACCCTTTAATATTAATTATAATGTCAGGGTAGAGTTGATTAATTTTAGATTTAATATGCTCTGCTTGCCACATAGCAAGAGGACTTTCTCTAGATGCAATTGTAATTTTTTTAATCATAGTAATTTCTAGATTTTAGCACAGAGGCTATTCTGATATTAGTCATATGATTAGCAATTTTCATATATAATTCATTGAATTAAAGGAATAAAAATAAATTAAAATGAAAAATAGTACAAAAAAATGGTCTGAAAGGTTCTCTGAACCTACTAGTGAAATAGTTAAGAGGTATACAGCGTCAGTTAATTTTGATCAAAGATTGGCAATGTTTGATATTCAGGGCTCCCTTGCGCATGTAGAAATGTTAAAAAAACAAAAAGTAATCTCTGCTAAGGATTTTAGTGCGATTACAAAAGGGCTAAAACAAATAAAAAAAGAAATTATTGCTGAGAAATTTAAATGGTTGGTTGATTTGGAAGACGTCCACTTAAATATAGAAAACAGACTAACCCAAATAGTTGGCGTAGCGGGAAAGAAATTACATACAGGAAGATCAAGGAATGATCAGGTTGCGACTGATATGAGGCTGTACCTAAGAGAGGTTGTGGACTTAACTATTAATCAGATTAATTCCTTACAAAAAGAAACTTTAAACTTGGCAGAAAATCATATTATGACAATTATGCCAGGCATGACTCATTTACAAATTGCTCAACCTGTAAGTTTCGCCCACCATTTACATGCATATTACGAAATGTTGGAAAGAGATAAAGCGAGATTCAAAGATGCTAGGAAAAGAATTAATGTTTTACCATTGGGCGCTGCAGCATTAGCAGGCACTTCATATCCTATTGATAGAAAGTTTGTAGCTAAATTGCTCAAATTTGACGGCGTTATGGAAAATTCTATTGATGCTGTATCCGATAGAGATTTCCTAATTGAATACAATGCAAATGCATCTATTTTGATGACTCATTTATCAAGGTGGTCAGAAGAGTTGATTATGTGGTCTAGTCCATTTTTTGAATTTATTGAGATTTCAGACAGTTTTTGTACTGGTTCCAGTATTATGCCTCAGAAGAAGAACCCAGATGTTCCTGAATTAGTTAGAGGCAAAGTTGGCAGAGTGAATGGGCATTTATTAAGCTTACTTACATTGATGAAAGGGCAGCCTCTTGCATACAATAAAGACAACCAAGAAGATAAAGAGCCAATATTCGACGTAGCTGATACGATTTCAGATACTTTAAATATCTTTGCTGAAATGATTTCTAAGTTGATAATATTTCCTAAAAATATGGAAGCAGCAGCGTTAAAAGGTTATTCAACAGCAACAGATTTAGCTGACTATTTAGTAAAAAAAGGAATGACGTTTAGAGAAGCTCATGGAGTTGTGGCACAAGTAGTCAAATTTGCAATTAATGAGCAATGTGATTTATCTGAGATTGAATTAAAAGTCTTTCAAAAATTTAGTAAATTAATTGATAAGGATGTTTTTAGTTGCTTAACCCTTAAAGGTTCCATTCAATCAAGAAAACATATTGGTGGGACGGCTTTTAATACTGTTAAAGCTGCCCTTAAGCGCGCCAAACAGAAGATGAAGGAATAATAAAGGCTTTATGATTGATTTCGTAGAGATTGCAAGCGTAATACAAATGGCAGTAGCACCGGCTTTTTTATTAACAGGGGTGGGCGCTATATTAACTGTTATGACAGCTCGTTTAACAAGAATTGTAGATCGCTTCAGAGTATTACATGAGGGATCAAAGGCATTGTCAAAATATAAACAAAAAGAATTAAATCTTTTAATACTTCGGGGTCGTTGGACTCACTGGGCAATAGCCTTAACGACAATTTCTGCTTTACTTATATGTATGCTGATTGCAATGATATTTATATCGACCGAAATTAGTTTTAATCTAGATCAATTTATATCTATACTTTTTATTATGGCAATGACAGCATTAATTTTTGGGCTTTTAAGTTTCTTAAAGGAAGTGGGGTTATCAAAAAGCGTTATTAATATTAATGAGTAGTGTTTTTATATTTTGATACAACAGTAGTGTAACTTTTTCTTAGGCTATCTGAATAGATTGCTAAGGTTATATCCAGCTGCGGTTGTTAAACTTAATATTTCATCAACTGACCTTTTCCCAGATTCTGACAGCGCCCATAACATACTTGATCTTGTTCCCGTTCTACAATAAGCAAAAATTGGCTTTTCGGCTGCATCATAGTGATCACTAAATTGATCAACATCATTTTGTGATATTTGCCCACCAATAACTGGCTGGTGAATAAACGTTAGGCCGTTTTCACTGGCCTTATCACTAATACTTTTAACTGAGACTTGATTCTGTTCTTCATTATCAGGGCGATTACAGAAAATAGTTTTGAAGCCCGCTTCTTTTAAGCTTTTAATATCATCCTCAGTAATTTGATCGGAAACTACGTAGTCATCAATAATTTTATTTAACATCATAATTTTGGTCCCTTAGAAAAATTTGTAAAAGTTCGTTTAAAAAATTTTGTCCTAAAATAGTTGGTTTAATCCTACCATTAATTTCTGAAATGAGCTGTTTCTCTTTCGCAATTAATAGTTCTTTTTTAATCTCATCAATAGGTAAATTTGTTCTACGCTCAAAATTACTAATGTCAAATCCATTATTAAGTCTTAATGCATTCATCATATACTCAAACACAAGATCATTATTTGTTAGCCTATGCTCTTCCTTAATAAAGTTATTTTTATCAACTTCAGAGAGATAATATTTTGGGTTCTTATGGCAAGCATATCGGCGTATTGAGCCTCCTGAAGTTATCTTGCTATGAGCCCCAGCACCAATACCCAGATAATCACCAAAATTCCAGTAATTTAAATTGTGCAGACATTGGCTACCTTTTTTCGCATATGCAGAAGTTTCGTAATGTTCAAAATTAGCATTTTTTAAACCATCACTTACAAGGTCAAAGAGTTTTGAACTGTCATCATGATTAGGCACTTTAGGGGGATGTTTATAAAAATAAGTATTAGGTTCAATTGTAAGGTGATAATAGGATATATGAGAAGAGCCAATATCTAAAGCCATTGTGATATCATCGCTAAGTTCTGATGGCGTCTGTTCTGGCAAAGCAAACATTAAATCGATATTAACTTTATCAAATAATTTAACTGCAAGTTTTGCTGCTTCACAAGCCTCTTGTTTGTTATGAATTCGTTCTAATTTTTTTAAATGCTTTTCATTGAAGCTTTGAATACCTAGAGACATTCTATTGATTCCAACATCTTTATACCCATAAAAATATTGCTTATCTACAGTTCCAGGATTTGCTTCGATTGTTATTTCGCAATTATCTTCAAGGCCAAATTTCTCACTAATTTTATTAATAATATTTTTAAATGCCTCAGGGCTAAATAAACTTGGCGTTCCTCCACCAAAGAAAATTGAATGTATCGACCTTTGGGAGGAAAAATTAGTATTTTCTAATTGTTTAATTAAGGCATTCGTATAAATAATTTCATTATGTTTAATATCCTGCCCCTGAAATTCATGAGAATTAAAATCACAGTTGGGACATTTATGTATACACCAAGGAATATGAACATAAATCGAAAGAGGGAGGGCGTATTCTCTAGACAACGTAACAGGCCACAATTATTTTATTTTTTCTTAAGAGGGTTATTAAGTTCATTGACTAACTTATGTAGAGTTTCTTTTAGTTGCTCATTAGATACTTCCATTAATAATCCATCTTCAAAAGCATCTTGAGCAAGCTGCTTTAATTCATCAAAGTTTTCTTTCATGACTTTAATTTTTTCTGTACAAGAGATAATTGAATTATCTTCTCTAATCCAAATCGGCCAATGATTATCTTTTTTCTTCATAAAGTATTGTAAGTTTTTGTTTTAATTTTTGCAAAGCCTGTGCACGGTGACTTATTCTATTTTTTAACTCAGGAGGAAGTTCTGCAGCTGATAAATCAGTTTTAAAATCCTTAAATATTGAGTCATAACCAAACCCATTATCACCTTTTTTTATTTGTAAAATTTCTCCTTGCCATATCCCTTCGGTAATAATAGGTTGAGGGTCTAAGAAATTTCTAATGAAAACAATCGAACAGTAGTAATGAGCCCGACGATTATTCTTATCTTTTAAATCATTAAGTAATTTATTATTATTGTCATTATCATTTCTTTTTTCTCCAGCAAACCTAGCCGATAAAACTCCTGGCTGTCCGCCAAGAGATTCTACACAAAGGCCAGAGTCATCTGCTATTGATGGCAAATTTGTGTGCTTGGATGCGAATCTTGCTTTAACTAAAGCATTTTCAATGAATGTATTGAAAGGTTCTTCACAGGATTTAATCCCTAAGTGTGATTGTGGAATAATTTCAATTGGCAGGCTGGAAAGAAGCCATTTAATTTCTTCCAATTTTTTTTCATTGTTTGTTGCTATTACAATTTTTTCCATATTTAAATTAAAGTATAAGAGAATTTTGTATTTCAGTTAATTCCTTAATTCCATGTTCAGCCATATCAATCAAATGATTCATTTCATTACGAGTAAACGCTTCTCCTTCCGCAGTGCCTTGGATTTCAACAAACTTTCCAGAGCCTGTCATTACTATATTCATATCAGTATCACAGTTTGAATCTTCAGCGTAATCAAGGTCAAGAAAAATATCTGAATCCTTAATTCCAAGAGATATAGCAGCAATCGAGTCAACGATAGGAGATTTTTTTATAAGCCCTTTATTTATTAGGTTTTGAATAGCATCATTTAGTGCTATGAAGGCGCCAGTGATACTTGCTGTTCTAGTTCCTCCATCAGCTTGTATAACATCACAATCAATTTGAATTGTTCTTTCACCAAGGCTTTCTAAGTCAATAATTGACCTCAGACTTCTTCCAATTAGCCTCTGAATTTCTTGTGTTCTTCCAGATTGCTTTCCTCTTGAAGCTTCTCTTACCATTCTTGTTGATGTTGATCTAGGCAACATGCCATATTCAGCTGTAACCCAACCTTGATTTTTACCTTTCAAGAAGGAAGGTATTTTTTCTTCAATACTTGCAGTGCATATCACATGGGTATCACCACATTTAATAAGAACTGAACCTTCTGCATGTTTGGTGTAATTTCGTATAATTTCAATGGAACGGAGCTCATTATTTTTTCTTTGTGATAGTCGCATGTGTTTCCTTAAGATTTAATTCATTAAAAGTTAATTATAATCTATTGGCATCTTTAAATATAAGTTGATTCATTATAGTTTTAACTATAATAGAGGTTAGATTGTTAAAATAATTAAAACATTTATAGAGAGTAATTATGATTTCAAGCATGACAAGTTTCTTTTTTGGAGAATATGAAACAAAATTTGGTAATCTTGTTCTGGAGATTAAGACATTAAATAGCCGATATTTTGAACTCCAACTAAAATTAAGCGAAGAGCTTAAAACGCTAGAACCTAAAATCAGGAGTCAAATTATTCAAAATATAAGCCGAGGGAAAGCCGAGTACAAAATTTATCTCAAACCAGTGGATGATGATTTCAATCTAAATGATATCGATTTTACTCAAATAAAAAGATTAATTCAAACATCTGAAAAAATAGCGTCATATATTAAAACGCCCCAACCAATTAACCCTATTGATTTAATGCAGCTGTCAGGCATTAAAAAAAATAAATTAGAAATAAAAAAGTTAGAAAAAATTCTGTTAAATTATTCAAAGCAAGCACTTGCTAAACTTGTAATAGACAGGAGAAGAGAGGGGGCAAAAATAAGAAAAATTATCATAGTTAAACTAAATTCAATAGAAAAATTAGTTTTAAAGGTAAAAATGCTTATGCCATCAGCTATTAAATCTCACCAAAATAAAATCAAAAATAAGTTTAAAACCGCTTTAATTGATATTGATCAAGACCGTTTAAAACAAGAATTTCAAATTTTTGTTCAAAAAGGTGATGTGGAGGAAGAGCTTGACAGGTTGGGTGCCCATATCTCAGAATTACGAAGACTACTAGATAAATCCGAGCCCGTCGGGAAAAAGATAGATTTTTTAATGCAAGAGTTTAATAGGGAAGCAAACACATTGGGATCGAAATCAATTTCAACTGATATTTCGAAAATATCAGTTGATTTAAAAGTTTTAATCGATCAAATTAGAGAACAAATACAAAATATAGAATAAATTATATGAAACTATCAAAAGGAAACTTATATATTATTACAGCAGCATCCGGTGCGGGGAAAACCTCTTTGGTAAAGGCTGTTGTAAATGAACACCCCAATATAAAAGTTTCTATATCATTTACAACAAGACCGCCAAGATCTGGCGAAATAGATGGAAGAGATTATTTTTTTATAGATGAGAGTACATTTAGAATAATGGTTAAGAATCAAGAGTTTTTGGAGAGTGCAAAATGCCATGGGGCATTTTATGGCACATCCAAATCAACAGTTAAAAAAGCAATTGAGAAAGGCGAAGATATTATTTTAGAAATAGACTACCAGGGAGCATCTAGTGTGAAGAAATTATTTCCAGACTCTATTAGTATTTTTATAATTCCACCATCAATTAAGACTTTAGAAAATAGGTTGAATAAGCGAGGTCAAGATAGCAAAGAAAATATAAAGTTACGAATTACCGCAGCCAGAAATGAAATGAGTCATTTAGAGAATTTTGATTATGTTACAATTAACGACAATTTTGAAAAAGCTTTGTACGAACTTAAAGCAATTATTAAGTCTAAGCCAGAAGCTAATAAATTTAAAACAGAGGAGCAAATTTTAAATCATAAGGATTTAATCGAGGAGCTTCAAAAATAAATTAAGAGGAATGTGAAATGGCAAGAATTACAGTAGATGATTGTTTGGAGCAAATACCTAACAGGTTTCAATTAACTTTAGTAGCAGCATTTAGATCTAGGCAGCTTGCCAATGGTGCAGAGCCACTTATTGAAACTACTGGCTCTAATGACAAGCCATCTGTTGTGGCATTAAGAGAAATCGCGGCTGGACTAGTTGGACCTGAAATCCTTAAGAAAAGTACAACTTAATAATAAGGATATTTTTTATTAAATATCTTATCAAATAAATGGATAAAACCGCTCATAACAAAAAAGCGGAAAAACTATTAAAAGTTACAGCTCCACTCTTACCCGCAGACATCCAAAACTCCAAACTTACTCAGTTATTGATAGATTATCTACCACAAAAAGAAATAGAATTGATTTGGGAGGCTTATCGTTATAGCGAGAAAGCTCACATGGGACAAAAAAGGATAGGCGGAGAGGCTTATATTTCTCACCCTGTGTCTGTAGCGTGTATTGCATCTGAATTACATTTAGATGCAGCTTCAATCCAAGCAGCATTACTTCATGATGTAGTAGAAGATACTCCTTCAACCTCAGATGATATTGAGAGAAAATTCGGGGCCCAGGTCGCGAAATTAGTAGATGGCTTATCAAAGCTAGATAAAGTTCATTTTGCTGATGATACGGAAGCGCAGGCTGAAAATTTTAGAAAAATGTTATTAGCAATGTCGCAAGATGTTAGGGTAATTTTAATAAAACTCGCAGATCGATTGCATAATATGCAAACACTGGAACCATTAAAGCCATCAAAAAGAAGGAAAATTTCTCAGGAAACTTCAGAGATATATGCACCAATTGCAAACAGACTTGGGCTAAATAATGTTTATCAAGAGTTAGAAGATTTAAGTTTTAAATACATTCATCCTTTAAGGTATAAAACTATTAGCAAAGCAATTATTGCTAGCCGTGGAAATAGAAAAGAGATTATTAAAAAAACTCTTATTGCAATAAAAGATAAATTAGAAAAGTCAGAAATAAAAGCAGCAATTACTGGGCGAGAAAAAAATCCAGCAAGTATTCATAGAAAAATGCTAAACAAACATACAAATTTTTCTCAAATTAATGATATTTATGGTTTTCGAATTATTGTCAGTGATTTAAATGAGTGCTATTTAACATTGGGTGCATTACATTCATTATATAAACCTATCCCTGGTAAATTTAAAGATTATATTGCTATACCAAAAGCAAATGGCTACCAATCTCTTCATACAACGTTATTTGGACCATTTGGCATGCCTTTTGAAATTCAAATTAGATGTGAAAATATGCATAAATTAGCTGAAGCTGGAGTTGCAGCCCACTGGCTCTATAAAAATAAAGATTCACATGTTACAGAACTTCAACAACAAACTAACCAATGGCTAAAAAGACTTCTTAAAATTCAAACAGAAAGTAGTGATTCATTTGAATTTCTAGAACACCTTAAAATTGATTTATTCCCTGACGAAATATATGTGTTTTCACCAAAGGGTAAAATCTTTGCTCTCCCGAAAGGGTCAACAACAATAGATTATGCATACGCTGTTCATACTGTTGTTGGAAATAGTGCTATGTCAGCGAAAATAAATCAAGAGCTGACCCCTTTGAGAGCAGTTCTTTCAACTGGAGACCATGTTGAAATTATTACTGCATCTGTTGCGAAACCAAACCCAGCGTGGCTTAATTTTATTGTGACGCCAAAAGCACGATCACAAATAAGGCATTATCTGCGGTCTGCTGAAACTAGAGAGCTTATTATTCTAGGTAAGAGCATGTTAAACAATGCGCTTAAAGCATTTCATGTTTCTCCGGAGTCAATAAAGAAAAAGCATTGGGACAAATTAATTTTAGACTATCATCTAGATTCTAAAGATAATATTCTAATAGATATAGCTTTAGGGAAAAGGATTAATGTAATGGTTGCACATCAATTAACGAGCATAATAGATGGTACAAAACAAACAAAAAAACAAACAAAATTCTTAGATGTAATCACAATAAAGGGTTCTGAAGGGATGGCAATAAAGTTAGCAACTTGTTGCCATCCAATTCCTGGTGACCCAATACTTGGGTTTATTAATAAAGATAGAGGACTAATAATTCATACCAATGATTGTCAAGGCATTCGAAACTCTAAATTAGATCATGAAAAATGGGTTGATGTTGAATGGGAGCCAAATCCAGAGGCTTATTTTAATGTTAGTTTAAACATATTGGTTATAAATGAGCGTGGAGTATTAGCAATAATTACATCTGCTATATCAGAGTCAGAAGCAAATATAGATAACATTTCTGTTGATGAAGGGGATGGCAGCACTTTTTCACATTTAAGGTTAATTGTCCAAGTGAGGAACCGTATACATTTAGCAGATTTGATAAGGAATTTAAGGAAAATCCACAAAATTAATAAAATCAATCGTGTAAAATCCTTGCATTAGATAATAAGGAAAATAAATAATGAAAAAAATAGCAATAAACTCAAAACATGCACCTGCAGCTATTGGTCCCTACAGCCAAGCAATTCTTAAGGGGAACATAGTTTTTTTATCAGGGCAAATCCCATTAGATCCAAATACGATGGAATTAGTAGAGGGTATTGAAGCACAGATCAATCAAGTATTTGAGAATTTAAATCAAGTTATAAAGGCAGCAGATGCTAGCCTCGACGATGTTGCCAAATTAAATATTTATTTAACTGATCTGTCACATTTTGCTTTAGTAAACGAAATTATGAAGTCTTATTTTAAAGAGCCATTCCCTGCAAGAGCCGCAATTGGAGTTGCATCTCTTCCAAAAGGAGCTTTAGTTGAGGCTGATGGATTTCTAGTTTTAGAGTAATAAGGTAATTAATAAAATTGCCAAAACTAATATTTACAGAAATTCAATCAAAAAAATTAAAAAAATTAGGTATTTTAAATTCATTTGATTTGCTTCTTCATTTACCTCATAGGTATATAGATGAGACAAAGATTGATTTAATAAAAAATATTCGTCCTGGACCCATGTTCCAAATTGAAGCAAAGATAATCAGCATAGAAACATCATACCGGCCAAGAAAAAATTTGACTGTTTATGTTAAGGATGTGTCTGGCGGCTTAAAGTTAAGATTTATAAATTTCTATCCAAGCCAAATAAAGCAATTCGAAGAAGGCAGAATTGTAAGAGTTTATGGCGAGATAAGACTAAATTCATTTTTATTTGAAATGATTCACCCCCAATATGAATTTGTTTCCGTAGATACGCCACTTAAAAATTTTTATACGCCAGTTTATCCAGCAACTGAAGGACTGTCTCAGAAGCTAATTTTTAAATTAGTACAAAAAGTATTAGAACAAAAAAATTTAGAGGAGCAGTACCCTGATTATTTTGGCAATTTATATCGAGAAAGAAATCTCCCATCGTTGCTAAAAGCATTAAAATTGATTCATAAGCCTAAAAAAGAATACGAAAAAAAATTATTTGACGAAAAAAAAAGTATTTTCCATCAACGATTAATATATGACGAACTACTTGCTCACCAATTCTTTTTCCGTGGAAAATATCATGAAAATAAATCTTATAAATCAAAACCTATTTTATATTCAGATAATATACAGCAAGAATTTTTGAGCAATTTAGAATTTAAACTAACAAATCAACAAGAATCTGCATTTTCAGAGATTAAGAATGATATAAGTCAGAATTATCCAATGTATAGATTACTTCAAGGAGATGTAGGGAGTGGCAAAACAGTTGTGGCAGCAATGGGAGCCATACAAGCAATAAATTCTGATTTTCAGGTTGCATTTCTTGCCCCAACTGAAATTCTAGCAGAACAACATTTTGAAAAATTAACTTTTTGGCTAGCTAAGCTTGGTATTAAAGTTGAACTATTAACGGGGAGTATGAATTCTAAATTAAAAGCTAAATCATACGAAATAATCAAAAATGGTAAGGCTAAATTAATTGTGGGGACCCATGCATTGATTCAAGAGAAAGTAGAGTTTAAATTTATTGGATTGTATATTATTGATGAGCAACACCGTTTTGGAGTTAAGCAAAGATTAGCTTTAAGAAAAAAAAGTTTAATAAATAAGAATTTTGAACCCCATCAGCTCATGATGAGTGCAACACCGATACCAAGAACATTGGCAATGAATTATTTTGCAGATATGGATATTTCAATTATTAACGAATTACCACCTGGAAGACAAACTATAACTACAAAAGTTTTTTCAAATGAAAAAAGAAATGAAATATTAGATACAATCAATCAGCATTGTTTAAATGGTAATCAGGTTTATTGGGTGTGCCCTTTAATTGAGGAAAGTGAAACTTTACAGCTTGAAACTGCTGAAAAAACATTTGAAGATTTGTCAAATTATTTTGTTAGTCATAAAGTAGGATTAATTCATGGGCGACTACCCTCAAATGATAAAAAAGAAATAATGGAAAAATTTAAGATAAATAATCTCAAAATTTTAGTGGCAACAACAGTAATTGAGGTTGGGGTAGACGTCCCTAATGCAACATTAATGGTCATAGAAAATGCAGAAAGAATGGGTCTTTCACAACTTCATCAATTAAGAGGAAGGATTGGTCGAGGAGATAAAAAAAGTATTTGTATTTTGCTATATCAAAAGAAATTATCTGATATAGCAAAACAAAGATTAAGGGTTATATATGAAAATATTGATGGTTTTAAGATTGCTGAGGAAGATTTAAAGCTAAGAGGCCCGGGAGAGCTTTTAGGATTGAGACAAAGCGGACTTCCTTCTTTACGTGTTGCTGATTTAGAAAGAGATCAAGAGCTGCTAGTTGTTGCAAAGGCTGACGCGGACTCTCTTTTAGAAACAAGCCCTAAAGATGCGTTAATGCATATTGATCGTTGGCATAGAAACTATCAAGATATAGGAAGGTCATAAAACATATAATGTGGAGTAAAAATATTCAATTAGACAGTAAATTAAAATTCTGGCTTTTAGACATGAAGTCTTTGAGTTATCGTATTAGAAATATTGCTAAACTCGAAATTGTTCCAATTGAAGCGAGGACTAGTAAAATTTTTTTAAACGAAAAAAAAATATTTGGATATAAAAAATCAGAACATTTGTATCTTAGAGAGGTTCTAATTTATGCAGATAAATTACCAATTATGTATGCTAGGACAATATTGCCTTTAAGGTGCTTAAGAGGTTTTTGGCATAAAATAAGAAAATTGAACAATAAACCTTTAGCAGATATAGTATTTAAAAAAAAACTTATAGTTCGTTCTGAGTTTAAATTTAAGAAATCATCTATTAATGATGATTTTAGTAAAAGAATTATTGCTTTTGATTTAAAAAATACAAATATTCTTGCCACAAGACAATCTACTTTTAAAAATCGAAATGAAAAAGTTTTATTAACAGAAGTCTTTTTCAGTAATTTTGAGCAATTTGATTATTTAGATGGATAAATTTGAATCTTTATTAAATTTAACTAGAATTAATAAACCAATTGGTATATTCCTATTACTATGGCCTACACTTTCGGCACTTTTTTTAGCTTCTGGAGGTTTCCCTAATATAAAAATATTAACTATTTTTATATTAGGGACAATTTTAATGAGATCGGCTGGCTGTGTAGTAAATGATTTGGCTGATCGTAATCTAGATTGTTTTGTAGAAAGAACTAAGAGCCGACCAATAACATCTGGCCTAGTAAGTCTGAAAGGTGCATTAATACTATCTTTAGTATTAATAATATTTTCTTTTATGCTTGTAATACAATTGAACTCCTTAACTATTTATATTGCGTGTTTTGCACTTATATTTTCGTTAACCTACCCATTGACTAAAAGATTTTTCGCTATTCCGCAATTGTATCTTGGTATTACTTTTGGGTTTGGGGTTTTAATGGCTTTTTCAGCAGTTCAAAATAAGATTCCTATTGAGGCGTTATTCTTATTTATATCTAATATTTTTTGGGCATTTGCTTATGATTCACACTATGCAATTACTGACATGGTAGATGATAAGAAATTAAATATCCACTCAGCCCCATTAACATTTAATAATAGAATTATATTTATGGTGACGTTAAGTTATTTTTTAATGTTCTTAAATTTAATTATTGTTGGGGTTTTAGAAAATTTTACATACAGTTTTTACGTTTTACTTAGTTTTGCATTAATAATCTCAATGTATGGATGTTTTGAAAGTAGGCATATGGAAGCTGAAAAAAATTTTAAAGCTTTCCTAAGCAATAATTACGTGGGAGCTATTGTATTTGTTGGATTTTTATCGCAATTATAAAGATTACAGTCACATGGACTAAATAATTGACATGTAACCCTAAAATAGACTAAAATTCGCATCTTAATTTTTTTAATGCAAAATTGGTAATTAATAATAAAATGAAAACATTTTCAGCTAAATCACATGAAGTTAAAAGAGACTGGCTATTGGTAGATGCAACAGATGCTACTCTTGGCAGGTTGGCAAGTGCAATCGCTCATAGATTAAGAGGAAAGCATAAAACAATCTACACGCCTCATGTTGATACAGGAGATTATATTGTTGTAATTAATGCAGAGAAGTTGAAAGTAACCGGGGATAAGAGTGAGGGTAAGATTTATCATAGACATTCTGGCTTTCCTGGCGGGCTTTATTCAACTAACTTTAAAAGAATGCAAGAAAAATTTCCCGGTAGAGCATTAGAGAAAGCAGTTAAAGGCATGTTGCCTAAAGGGCCACTAGGGTACGCAATGGTAAAAAAAATGAAGGTCTTTGCTGGAAGCAATCATAATCATTCGGCTCAGCAACCTCAACCAATAACTTTATAATTTCAGGATATATTTAATGATAGGTAAATATTACTACGGCACCGGAAGAAGGAAAAGTTCGATAGCGAGGGTTTTTATTCAACCCGGGAAAGGGATTATTATGATAAACAATAAACCTATGGCGGAATATTTTTCAAGATTTACTTCACAAATGATAATGAAGCAGCCATTGGAGTTAACAAATAATACTTTAACATTTGATATAAAGGTTAATGTAGTGGGTGGAGGCGAATCTGGCCAGGCTGGAGCTGTAAGACATGGTATTACAAGGGCTTTAATGGATTACGATATAGAACTTAAGCCTGATCTTTCTAAAGCAGGGTATGTAACTCGTGATGCTCGTGAAGTAGAGCGTAAAAAAGTTGGATTAAGAAAAGCGAGACGTGCGAAACAGTTCTCAAAACGATAAAATATTTGAGTTTAAAAAAAGTCGCTTAATGCGACTTTTTTTTTAACCAGAATTAATAATTAACAATGTAGAATAACTGATGATATGAATAAAAAAATAAAAGTAAGTGTTGTAGGGGGGTCCGGTTATACCGGTATTGAATTATTAAGATTATTATCACTACATCCAAATGTTGAAATACAGCATATTACTTCAAGAAATGATGCAGGCAGATATGTCCACGAGGCTTATCCTTCTTTAAGGGGTGTGCTAGGCCATAAATTTGTGAGTCCTGACGAGATTAATTTAAAAGAATCAAATTTAGTATTTTTTGCTACACCTAACGGCATTGCAATGAAATACGCTAAAGATTTAATAAGTAATGGAATTAGGGTTATTGATTTAGCAGCAGATTTTAGAATTAAGGATATAAAAGAATGGGAAAAATGGTATGAAATGCCACATCAATGTCCAGAGATTTTAGAAAAAGCAGTTTATGGGCTTCCAGAAGTAAATAGAGAGAAAATTAAAAATTCTCAACTTATAGCTAATCCAGGATGTTACCCAACTGCAATTCAATTAGCATTAATTCCTTTATTAAAAGAAGGATTAATAGACCCATTGTCAATAATAGCTGATGTAAAATCTGGTATTAGTGGGGCGGGTAAAAAAAATCAAGTCGATCTTCTTATGTCAGAGGCAAGTGAGAACTTTAAAGCTTATTCTTTGACGGGGCACAGACACCAGCCCGAAATCGAAGAAAATTTAAGTAAGAACTCATCATTAGGTAAAGCAAAGATTTTATTTGTCCCTCATCTCTTGCCAATAGTAAGAGGTATTCACGCCACAATATATGTTAATTGTATTAAAGATTTTGATCCGTCAATTATTTTTAAGAAATTTTACGATAAAGAGCCTTTTGTCGATGTTATGAAAGAAAATTCATGCCCAGAAACTAAATCTGTAAGAGCGTCTAATATGTGTAGAATATCTTTTTATAAAGTTCCCGATACTGAGCAATTAGTAATTTTATCTGTGATAGATAATTTAGTAAAAGGAGCTGCTGGTCAGGCTGTTCAAAATATGAATATTATGATGAAATGGCAAGAAACACTCGGATTAGAATCAATTCCATTAGCACCTTAATAAAATGAAAAATATATCAAAAAAAAGAAATTACAAATTAACTGGAAATACAGCTAGAATCAAGACCGGGAGTGTTTGGCCTAGTTACGCAGTAATAGCTTTTCTTTTTTTTATTGTTGGATTTGGCTCTACATTTTATATTTTTGATGGAGGAAAATCTATAAATTTTTTACTTAAAATAGATGAATTGGGGAAGTTTAATTCTGTTCAAGACAAAGAATTACTTGAGTTAAAGTTGGAGCTACAGATGTCTCAGATTTCATATGAAAAAATCGCTACTACTTTAAAGGAAGCTAAAGAAGAGAATACCAAATTAAAAGAAAGCGTTTTATTTTACGAGAAAATTATTGGAAAAAGAAAATAATTTATGATTTTTAAAAAAAAGAAAAAATTAGGCGCAATAAACACTTTAATAGATAGAGATAATGTGATTAGAGGAAATTATTCGTACTCTGGTGGATTGAGGCTGGACGGAAAGATTTATGGCGACCTCAAGGTTGAAGAAGATTCTGGCGGCACGCTTATTATGGGGGAGTATAGTAAAATAAAAGGGAGTGTTATGGTTGAAACAGCAATCATCGCTGGTGAGATTATTGGAAATGTTACGTGCTATGATTATTTAGAATTACAGCCAAGCTCTATTATTAAAGGTAATATTGAGTATAATTCAATTGAGATACATGCGGGCGCAAAAGTTAATGGAGAATTAAAGCAAATAACAAAAGCTCAATTAACCAAATCTCAAAAAAAATTACCTTTAAAAAATGAAAAGGTACTAGGAGAAAATAAATGACCACTGAAATTAAAATGCCTACACCAATTGATTTCACAGATAATGCAGTAAATAAAGTTAAAGAACTAATAGCTGAAGAAGGATCACCTGATTTAAAATTAAGAGTTTTTGTAAGTGGCGGTGGATGTTCAGGTTTTCAGTATGGTTTTACTTTTGAGGAAGTAATTAATGAAGATGATACCCAAGTTGTTAAGGATTCAGTAACGTTATTGGTTGACCCAATGAGTTTGCAGTATTTAACTGGGGCTGAAATTGATTACCAAGATAATGTTCAGGGATCTCAATTTGTAATTAAAAATCCTAATGCAACTACTACTTGTGGTTGTGGCTCCTCCTTTTCTGCTTAAAGATTAGGGACATCTCTTCTAAGTTTTCCTGTATACACTTGCCTTGGGCGACCTATCTTTGAGTTTTCACTTGTCATCATTTCATTCCAATGGGCAACCCAACCAGCCGTCCTTGCTAAAGCAAATACTGCTGTAAACATAGAGTTTGGTATTCCCAATGCCTTCATTACAATTCCAGAGTAGAAGTCTACGTTCGGGTATAATTTTTTCTTAACAAAATATTCATCCTCAAGAGCAATTTTCTCTAATTTAAGTGCTAGTTTAAATATTGGGTCATTTCTAAGGCCTAGCTCATCTAATACTTCATGGCATGTGGCTTTCATTATTATAGCCCTTGGATCTTTATTCTTATAGATACGATGGCCAAAACCCATCAGACGAAATGAATCTGTTTTGTCTTTAGCTCTTTTAATATATTCATTAATCCGTTGTTCATTTCTAATTTCACTAAGCATTTTTAGAGTTGCTTCATTAGCTCCACCATGTGCTGGGCCCCATAAGGAGGCTATTCCAGCTGCAATACAAGCAAAAGGATTTGCTCCCGAAGACCCAACAAGTCTGACAGTAGACGTTGACGCATTTTGTTCGTGATCAGCATGCAGAATAAGAATTTTTTCAAATGCTTTAGCTAAAACTACATTTTGTGAATATTTATTATTAGGGCTAGAAAACATCATATTAAGAAAATTTTCTGAATAACTTAACTCTTCTCTAGGGTAGGTAAAAGGACGACCTTGACTATAAGCATAGCTCCATGCAGCAATTGTTGGGACCTTCGCAATTAGTCTTTGAGCTGATAATTTACGGTGATTTTGATTGGTAACCTTCATACTTTCATCAAAATAAAATGCGGACATTGAGCCTACTACCCCAACCATAACTGCCATAGGGTGTGCATCTCGCCTAAATCCTTGGAATATAGTTTTTAATTGATCGTGCGGTAAGCTGTGGTCTTTAATTGACTTAATATAACTTGTTCTTTCTCGTGAATTTGGTAATTCACCGTTAAAAAGTAAAAATGCGATGTCTAAATATTCACACTTTTCAGCTAATTGTTCGATTGGATGACCTCTGTGAAGCAACTCACCTTTTCCTCCATCAACGAAGGTTATAGCGGATGAGCATTCTGCGGTGGATGAAAATCCAGGGTCAAATGTCTTAAATGCATTTGAATGTAATGAGCTCACATCAATTGCAGGATAACCCATTGATCCTTCCGTAATTGGAAGCTCAATTTCTTTGTTATCAATTATTAGTTTTGCTTTTGCTTTAGCCATACAATTTACTATATCTGTATAATGTTTAATTAAGTTTTTGTATTATACCTAACCTAACGTTTATTTAGGAATAATGGATTGCTCCAAGAATTCTAGGTCCTTTAGAGCCAGTGACACCCGGTGTGTTATTGCTTTGTTTTTGAATACATTTTTTTGCAAGCCAAGCAAATGCAACAGCTTCAACTTGCTGGGAGGGGATGTTAAGTTTGTCAGTAGCATTAATTTTTACCCCGGTAGTTTCTTCAAGCCGATCCATAAGGAATTTATTTTTACTACCACCACCACAAACATATATCTCATCTACTTTAGGGCAAAACTTTTTTATAGCATCATTAATTGTTACTACTGTTAATTCTAAGATGGTTCTTTGAACATCCTCATTAGGATGATTATTAACATCAAAATTTCCAAGCCAATCAATGTTGAATAATTCTCTCCCAGTACTTTTTGGAGGCCGTTTTTTAAAGAATGAATCTTTTCGAAGGTTAAGTAATAAATCTTCAATTAATTTTCCCGACTTTGCCCATTTTCCTAAATTATCAAAGTTTTTATTTTGTTGGATTTTAATCCAATGGTCTAATAGAATATTTCCAGGGCCACAATCAAACCCAATGATTTTTTTATTAGCTGGTAGGTACGTAATATTGCTAATTCCTCCAATATTTATAATTATTCTATTTTTATTTCTTTTAAAAAAGAATTCATTATGAAAAGCTGGAACAAGAGGTGCCCCTTGGCCTCCAGCAACAATATCTCTATTTCTAAAATCAGAAACAACAGTTATATTAGTTAATTCAGCTAAAAGATTGGCGCTACCAAGTTGAACCGAGTACCCACTTTCGGGGCAATGTCTGATTGTCTGCCCATGGTAACCAATACATTTAATATTTTTAGCTTGTAGTTTATGTTTTGTGAGAATTTTCTTAATGCCATTTGCTGTAATTTTTGCATGAAAAAGAGACATCATAATGGAATGTTCAAGATCAGAATTTTGATTAGAATGAAGTGAAAAGAAATCCTTTCTTGTATTTTTATTGTATGGCATGTGAATAAATTCAATTATTCTAATACTTTTTTTATTTTGATTGATTAAAACAATATCAATACCATCAAGACTTGTTCCAGACATGACCCCTAAATATAGCGATGAATTATTCATATTTTTAATTGTGAACTTTTTTATTTTTTTACACAAGGATTTGAAATAATAAAAGACTAATTTTTTTAAGCCAATAATTACGATAGAATTGAATTAAATAAATATACGAGATAAAAATAGTGGATATAAAAGAACAGCTAGAAATAATTAAAAGGGGTTCTGATGAGATTTTAATTGAATCAGAATTACTTGAAAAAATGAAAAAAAAAGTATCCCTTAAAATTAAAGCAGGGTTTGACCCAACTGCACCAGACCTTCATTTGGGGCATGTCGTGTTGCTAAACAAACTAAGGCAATTTCAGGATTTAGGACATGAAGTTTATTTTTTGATTGGTGATTTTACAGGGATGATAGGTGATCCAACTGGTAAGAATGCAACAAGACCTGCACTGTCTGAGGAAGACGTCAAAAAAAATGCGGAAACATATTCAGAGCAAGTATTCAAAATATTAGATAAATCTAAGACAAAAATTGTTTTTAATTCAGAATGGCTTAACGATTTAGGAGCTTCCGGTATTGTTAAGCTTGCATCGACTCATACTGTTGCAAGAATGCTAGAAAGAGATGATTTTTCAAAAAGATACAAAGCTAATCAGCCAATTTCGATTCATGAGTTTTTGTATCCATTACTCCAAGGCTACGATTCAGTTTCATTAAAATCTGATATAGAAATTGGAGGTACTGATCAGAAATTTAATCTACTAATGGGAAGAGAGTTACAAAAGCATTTTAATCAAGAGCCTCAATGCATATTAACTATGCCACTTCTAGAGGGGCTAGATGGTGTTCAGAAGATGTCTAAATCTTCAGGAAATTATATTGGCATCAATGAACCTCCTGAAGTAATTTTTGCAAAGCTTTTATCCTTATCAGACGATTTAATGTGGCGATATATCGATTTATTATCTTTAAGTACATTAGACCAAATAAAATCGTGGAAAAAGAGGGTTGAGAGTGGAGAAAATCCGAAAAATATTAAGGTGGAATTTGCAAAAGAGATTGTAAATCGTCTTTATAATGAAAATGCTTCAAATGAGGCTGAAAAAAACTTCAATGTAAGAGCTAAAGGTGATATTCCTGATGATATTGAAGAGCATTCACTATCGGTTATTGAGTCTGACGGTGTAAATATTCCTCAATTACTAAAAAAAATAGATTTTGTAACAAGCACCTCAGAAGCTATAAGATTGATTAAAGGGGGGGGTATTAAAATTAACGGAGAAAAAATAAAAGATTTAAAATTTATTACCGTTAAAGGGGAAAGTTTTACAATTCAAGTTGGAAAAAGAAAATTTGCAAAAATTAACCCATAGAACGCGTAACTTTATTCTTTCAATTTATTGAATTTATTGATATAATTCGCATCTGTAAATGGGCCTATGGCCCTTTTTTGTTTTTAGGGGCTATATTCTAATATAAGGAATTAGAAATTGACTATTGATCTTGAGACTTTAATTGAAAAGAATATTTCTAAGTTAGGGTATGAATTAGTTGATTTTGAGGTAATTAATAGAGGTGAATTATTAAGAATATTTATAGATAAACCGAGCTCAATTACAATTCATGATTGTGTTGATGTGACTAATCAGCTTAAGTATATTTTAACTGTAGAAGAAGATATAACTTTTGATCGTTTAGAAGTATCGTCACCTGGAACAAATAGGGTGGTTAAGAAGCTTAAAGATTTCGAGAGATTTAAAGGTGAGAAAATTAAGATAAAAACGCGAACACCCATTGAGGATAGGAAAAATTTTACGGGAATTTTACAGGGTATAAAGGAAGATTTAATACTGATAGATTTTAATGATGTTTTGGTAGAGATTAAATTAGATAATATCGAAAAAGCCCGATTAGACCCAGATTTTTAGTTAAACGTATGACCGGAGAATACATAAATGAGTCGTGAAATATTGTTACTAGTAGATGCTCTTGCACATGAAAAAAATGTGGCTAGAGAAGTGATTTTTACAGCATTGGAATTAGCTTTGGCTTCTGCAACGAAGAAAAAGCATGATTCCGGGGTGGATATTCGGGTAGAAATTGACCAAGAAACAGGAGAATACGAGTCATTTAAATGTTGGACAATTTTGCCTGATGAGGAGATTGAAAATCCAGAAGCTGAAGTTTCTATTGAGGACGCAAGAGCTGAGGGGAAAGCTAATAACGAAGTCATTAAAGAACTAATCCCCTCTGAAGAGTTTGGCAGAATTGGTGCTCAAGCAGCAAAACAAGTTATTTTACAAAAAGTTAGAGAGGCTGAGCGAGAGCAAATTCTTAAAGATTTTTTAGCGCAAGATGAAAAGTTAATATCAGGTCAGATTAGAAGGATGGAAAGAGGAAACGGCATTATTGAAATCGGTAGGCTGGATGCAATATTGCCGCGAGATCAAATGATACCAAAAGAAAATCTTAGAATTAACGATCGTGTAAGAGCAATTCTAATTAAAATTGACGAAACTGCTAGAGGCCCACAATTAATTTTATCGAGAATCGCTCCTGAATTTCTAATACGTTTGTTTGAATTAGAAGTACCTGAAATAGAGGAAGGCTTACTCGAAATTATGGCTGCATCAAGAGATCCAGGCTTAAGATCAAAAATTGCGGTTAAAGCAAATGATCAAAGACTTGACCCAGTTGGTACGTGTGTAGGGATGAGGGGGTCTAGGGTTCAAGCTGTGACTAGTGAATTAGCAGGAGAAAGAGTCGATATTGTATTGTGGTCTATCGAGCCAGCACAATTTGTTATTAACGCAATGGCCCCTGCAGAGGTATCAAGTATTGTGGTTGATGAAGATAAGCACAGTATGGATTTGGTTGTAGCAGAAGATCAATTGGCACAGGCAATAGGAAGAAATGGGCAGAATATTAGACTTGCATCTGAATTAACAGGGTGGGAGTTAAATATACTTACTGAAGAACAATCTGATCAAAAAACAAAAGAAGAATATACATCCGCAAGTCAACTATTTATCGAGAAACTCGATGTTGATGAAGACGTTGCAGATATACTTGTTCAAGAAGGGTTTTCTTCTTTAGAGGAAGTGGCTTATGTTCCTATTGAAGAAATGGTTCAAATAGAAGCGTTTGATGAAGAGACTGTTAACGAATTAAGATCTAGAGCAAGTGCAGTAATCCTTACGGCAGCAATTGCAAAAGAAGAAAAAATATCTGAGCCTGCGGATGATTTATTAGGTATGGATGGTATGGACTCTGATACAGCTAAGCTGTTGGCTTCAAAAGAGATTATTACCATGGAGGACCTGGCAGAATTAGCCGTAGATGAATTAATTGAATTAGTTAAAATGGATGAAGAAAGAGCAAAAGTATTGATAATGACAGCGCGTGCACCATGGTTTGTTTAAATAATTTTATGGAGTATTAATGGGAAAATCTAATGTAGAAGAGTTTGCTACTGAATTAGGCTTGCCAGTAGATTTATTACTTGAACAATTGAAAAGTTCTGGAGTAAATAAATCTAGTGCTTCGGATGAGCTTAAGGAAGAAGATAAGTCGTCCTTATTAGCTTACCTTAGATCTGAGCATGGCGCTTCATTGCGCCCAAAGTCTAAAATTACATTAACAAGAAAACAAAATACACAAATTAGAAAAACAGACAGCGAAGGCAGAGCAAGAACAATTCAAGTAGAGGTCAGAAAAAAAAGAACAATAGTTAAACCTGATCAAGTTAAAGAAAAGAATCCTGAAATCCTTGCGGGCAATAAGCCAATAAAACCGACAAAAATAGTCGATGATAATCAGAAAATTATAAGGGACGATGAGGCAAAAAGGCATGCGGCTTTAGCAGAGGCTCAAGCAAGTGACATACAAAAAAAGAAAGATGCTGTAGAAAAGAAAAATGAACCCTCGCAAGATGGCACCTTACATCGACCAGCATCAAAAGCTGGCGTAAAAGTTGAAAAAGAAAAAAAAGAAAAAAAGACTCCTTGGGTTGATAGAACCATAAAGAAAAGACCAATAAAAAATCGTGGTGGTAATAATAATTCTTCTGGGTGGCGCTCGCCAAAGAATAAGAATAAAAATATAGATGCAAATCAAGACCAAGAGCAAAATTTTGTTGCACCAAGTGAGCCAATTATTAAAGATATTTTGGTTCCAGAGACTATTTCGGTTGCAGATTTAGGGCATAAGATGGCTATTAAGGCTTCTGAACTTATTAAATCCTTGATGGGAATGGGAATGATGGTAACTATAAACCAAGTTCTTGATCAAGAGACGGCAATTATTCTTGTAGAGGAAATGGGTCATACAGCTATAGCCGCAAAAGAAGATGATCCTGAATCACTTTTAGATACAGAAGAGGGCGTTGAAGAACAAATAGAGTCAAGACCACCTGTGGTAACTGTTATGGGACATGTAGACCATGGAAAAACTTCTTTATTAGATTTTATCAGAACCTCTCGAGTGGCATCTAAAGAAGCAGGGGGTATTACTCAGCATATTGGGGCCTACCATGTAGAAACTGAAAAAGGAGTAGCCACGTTTCTAGATACACCTGGGCATGAAGCCTTTACTGCAATGAGGGCTCGCGGAGCTGAAGCAACCGATATTGTTGTTTTAGTAGTTGCTGCAGATGATGGCGTTATGCCTCAAACTATTGAAGCAATAAATCATTCAAAAGCTGCAAAAGTTCCGCTAATTGTTGCAGTTAATAAAATTGATAAACCCGAAGCTAATTCTGAAAAAGTTAGAAATGAATTATTGGCTCATGAAGTTATTCCGGAAGACCTAGGTGGAGATTCCATGTTTGTAGAGGTATCAGCAAAAACTGGGCAAGGAGTTGATAAGTTACTAGATGCAATTCTTTTACAAGCTGAGATCTTGGAATTAACAGCACCAATTAATACTCCAGCTAAAGGTATTATTGTTGAAGGAAGATTAGATAAAGGTAGGGGCCCAGTAACGACTTTATTAGTTCAATCAGGCTTTATTAAAGCAGGTGATATGCTATTAGCTGGGAATGCTTTTGGTAAAATTAGAGCAATGCTCAATGAGACTGGTAAGGAAGTAAAGCAAGCTGGCCCATCAATACCTGTCGAAGTAATTGGACTTTCAGAGGTGCCAAAAGCTGGCGATGGATTTATTGTGTTAAATGATGAAAAGAAAGCGAGAGAAATTGCTTTGTTCAGACAGGGAAAATTTAGAGATGTAAAATTAGCAAAACAAGCTTCAAAACTTGAGAATGTTTTTGATCAGATGACAGAGGCTGAGGTAAGACTTTTACCTTTAATTATAAAGGCCGATGTTCAGGGATCAGCTGAAGCATTAGCTGGCTCATTAGAAAAACTTTCAACAGAAGAGGTTAAGGTAAATGTTATCCATTCAGCAATTGGCGCTGTTAATGAATCGGATGTTAATCTAGCCTCTGCATCTAATGCTGTGATTATTGCATTCAATGTTAAGGCGGACAGCGGAGCTAGAAAGATAGCGGGTAACTTAGAGGTCGATGTAAGAAATTATAGTATTATTTATGAAGCAGTCGATGAGGTTAAATTGGCATTAGGCGGTTTGTTAGCGCCGGAACAAAGAGAAAATATTCTTGGGCTTGTTGAAATTAGGGAGATATACAAAGCATCTAAAGTTGGAAACATTGCAGGTTGTTTTGTTTTAGAAGGATTGATAAGAAGAAATTCTAATATTCGTCTCCTAAGGAATGATGAAAATATATTCGAAGGAGAATTAGATTCCTTGAAAAGATTTAAAGATGATGCTAAAGAAGTTAAAGCCAATATAGAATGTGGCTTGGCCTTAAAAAACTTTAACGATATTGAAGTTGGAGATAAAGTTCAAGTTTACGAATTAGTTCAGGTGCCAAGGAAGCTGTAAATTGGCAAAAGATTACCCTAGAAGTGATCGTATTAGTCAACAAATAAAAAAAGAGTTAGCTAATTTATTGCAAACAGAAATTAAAGACCCTGCATTAAAAATGTTAACGGTCTTAGAAGTGGAAGTATCTCCATGCTTAAAGCATGCAAAAGTTTTTATTATTTCTAGTGAATATAGCGAAGAAATTCATGAAGGCCTCAAACGGTCTATGCCTTTTTTTAGATCGCAGCTAGCAAAAAGAATGACGACAAGAGGGATTCCTAAGCTACATTTTGTTTATGATAAGACAATAGATGAAAGTATGAAAATTTCTAAATTATTAGATTCTGTCTTAACCCCCCCCAAGTAAGCTAATGCAATTGAAACGTCTTAAAGTTGTTGTCGACGGGCTTTTGTTAATTGATAAACCGCTCGGACTCTCGTCAAACCAGGCGTTATCAAAAATTAAATTTTTATTTTCACCAAAAAAAGTTGGTCATACAGGAACTCTTGATCCGATGGCAACAGGACTTCTACCAATTTGTTTAGGGGAAGCGACTAAATTCTCAAGTTACTTATTAAATGCAGATAAAACATATGAAGGACTAATCAGATTAGGGTATAAAAGCTCAACTGGTGATAAAGAAGGGGAGATTGTCAAACAAGAATTTGATAAAATGCCCTCTAAAGATTTAGTCAATAAAGCACTTGAAAATTTTGTTGGGTCAATTGAGCAACTTCCACCAATGTTTTCAGCCCTTAAGCACAAGGGAAAGCGTCTTTATTTATATGCTCGAGAGGGAATTGATATTCAAAGGCCGAAACGTAAGATTATAATTCACGAAATTGAATTATTAGACTATCAAGGTGACGAACTTAGATTAAAAATTAAATGCTCAAAAGGAACATATATAAGAACATTGGCTGAAGATATTGGCGAAAAACTAAATGTAGGGGCTTATCTACTAGAGTTGAATCGCACTAATATTGGGAGTTTAAGCATTGATAATGCCTTAAAAGTTGAGCAGATTGAAAAAATCAAGGAGCCGGAAAGGTGTAAGCTCTTACTCCCAGTTGATGAATTGTTAAGTAGCTTCCAGAAGTTAGTATTAAATTATGATGATTCAATTGCAATAAAAGATGGAAAAGTTATAGAGCAAGGTGGAAAAATACCGGGGTTTTATAGGCTTTATGGGGATAAAAATAGGTTTATTGGGCTTGGTGAAATTGATAAAATCGGAAATTTAAAAGCTAAACGGTTGATATCCTTAAAAAATTGATTCAAAAACATATTGTGAAATTGCTAAAATGCCGTTAAAATGTGCGGTTCTGTAATAGGAGAATTTAATGACTAGTACTGCTATAGAAAAAGCAAAGATTGTAGAGAAATATCAGATAGCTAAAAATGATACAGGATCGCCAGAAGTTCAGGTTGCCTTGATGACCGACCGTATAACCTATTTGACAGAGCATTTCAAAACTAATGCTAAAGACCATCATTCACGAAGAGGATTACTGGCACTTGTAAGCCAGAGACGCAAACTTCTTGATTATTTAAAGCGTGAAAATTTAGAGCGATACCAGGGGCTAATTAAAAACCTTGGTCTTAGAAAATAGAAAAGTAAATAAAATTTTAAGCCGATTACATACAAGTTATTTATTGTTTGTGTCGGCTTTTTTGTTATTAAAAGAATGTGTTCATTATTGAGAAGTGAATAATGGATTCAAATATAAAGAGGATAATTAAATGTTTAATCTAATAAAGAAAAGTATTAAATTTGGGGCTCATGACTTAACAATTGAAACTGGAGAAATTGGTCGTCAAGCAGACGGAGCTGTAATGGTAAGTTATGGAGATACTGTGGTTTTGGTAACTGCAGTTGGAAGAAAAGAAGCAAAAGAGGGGCAAGAATTTTTCCCATTAACAGTCGATTACCAAGAGAAGAATTATGCTGCTGGAAAAATACCTGGAGGTTTTTTTAAGCGAGAAGGAAGGCCTAGCGAAAAAGAAACTTTAACCTGCAGGCTTATAGATAGACCTTTAAGGCCTTTGTTTCCAGATAATTTTTACAATGAAATACAAATTGTAGCGACAGTCATGTCATCTGATAGCGAAATCGATTCTGATATCCCTGCAATTATTGGAGCATCTGCGGCATTAGCTATTTCAGGAATTCCCTTTCATGGACCAATAGGTGCTGCACGAGTTGGGTATCTTAATGATAAATTTGTAATAAACCCTTCTAAAACAGAAATGGAATCAAGTGAGCTTGATTTAGTTGTTGCTGGTAGTGATTCTGCTGTACTAATGGTTGAGTCTGAAGCTAAAGAATTGCCTGAAAAGGTTATGCTTGATGCTGTGCTAGAAGGGCATAAAGCCATGCAGCCAGTGATTAAGTTGATTAGCGAATTAGCAAAAGAAGCTGCAAAAGATCCATGGGATTGGAATGCACCAGAGGCAGATAAAAAACTAATTGATCAAATTGAAAAGATTGCAGTTAAAGATTTAGAAAAAGCTTTTGCAATTAAGTCAAAAGGTGAGCGTTCTGAAAAAATTTCAGTAATAAGAGAAAAAGTTTTAGAAAATCTTGTAAAAGAAGAAACAACCACAGCTCAGCTAAACCAGATTAAAGACGAGTTTCACAATCTAGAGGCTAAAATTGTTAGAACTAAAATTCTTGATGGCGACCCACGAATCGATGGTAGAGATACTCGTACGGTGAGGCCAATTGAAATTAGAACGGGCGTTTTACCAAGAGCTCATGGCTCGGCTTTATTTACTAGAGGGGAAACACAGGCAATTGTGGTTGCAACATTAGGCGGCGGTCGTGATGAACAGATTATTGATGCACTTCAAGGTGAATATAAAGATAACTTTATGCTTCATTATAATTTTCCTCCTTATGCTACTGGCGAAACAGGCAGGGTAGGCACTCCAAAACGAAGAGAAATTGGTCACGGTAAGTTAGCAAAAAGAGCATTAAGTGCTGCATTACCTAGTAAAGAAGATTTTGATTATACAATTAGATTAGTGTCGGAAATTACTGAGTCAAATGGATCAAGTTCAATGGCATCAGTATGCGGCGGAACTATGGCTATGATGGACGCTGGGGTGCCAATAAAAGACCATGTTGCTGGCATAGCGATGGGGTTAATTAAAGAAGGTAATAGAGTGGCTGTGCTTACCGATATCTTAGGTGATGAAGATCATCTAGGCGATATGGATTTTAAAGTTGCTGGTACTGACAATGGAATCACAGCATTACAAATGGATATCAAGATTACAGGGATTACTACTGAAATTATGCAAGTAGCTCTAAGCCAAGCACGAGAAGGAATAGATCATATTTTAAAAATAATGAAGAAAGCTCTTAAAGGTAGTCGGGACAGTCTTTCAAAATTTGCTCCACAGATTCTTACAATAAAAATTCATACAGATAAAATTAGAGATGTAATAGGTAAAGGCGGAGCAGTTATTAAAGGCTTAGCTGCAGATACTGGAGCTATTATTGATATTGATGATGATGGACTAGTTAAAATTACATGTACAACTGCTGAATCTGGTGAAGCAGCATTGAGTAGGATTAAAGAAATTACTGCCGATGTTGAAGTGGATCAAGTTTACGATGGGAAAGTGATTAAGATTCTTGATTTTGGAGCTATTGTTTCATTATTGCCAGGCAAAGATGGCTTGCTTCATATTTCTCAGATTGCACATGAAAGAATAAAAGCAGTAAAAGATCACTTGTCGGAAGGTGATGATGTCAAAGTCAAAGTTATAGAGGTTGATGACAAGGGAAGGGTTAGAGTTAGTGCAAAAGCATTAATTGATGCCCCAGCTGCAGATACAGCAAAAAAAGAAGGAATCAAAGAAGACTAAGTTTTCGATTTAAAAAAAGCCCAGTTTTACTGGGTTTTTTTTATTTTGCAATTTGCTTTTCTCTAATCTCATCAAGAGTTTTGCAATCAATGCACAATGTAGCAGTTGGCCTTGCTAATAATCTATTTAATCCAATTTCTTCACCACATAAATTACAATAGCCATATTCATCATTCTCTATATGCAATAGAGTTACATTTATTTTCTTTATAAGCTTTCTCTCTCGGTCACGATTTCGAAGCTCGAGTGCCATATCTGATTCTTGGCTAGCTCTGTCATTTGGATCTGCGTATGCGGTTATTTCGTCTTGCATATGACTTACTGTTCGCTCTGTGTCGCTGCTTAATTCAAGTTTCCACTCATTTAGAATTTTTATGAAGTGCTTAATCTGTGATTTACTCATATAGTTTTCATTTTCTCTTGGCGTATATGAATTAAACTTTTTTAAGCCAGCTGGTTTTTTAGCCACTACTTTTTTAGCCACTACTTTTTTAGCCACTACTTTTTTAGCCACTACTTTTTTAGCCACTACTTTTTTAGCCACTACTTTTTTAGCAGCGTCAATTGCTTTTTGCATCAGTGATTTTTTTTGAGCCATTAAAAATTCCTAATTTTAATTAAGGTAATAACCGCGGTACTTTACACTTTTTAAGCTTTAATGAAAACCTTTTAAAATATTTTCTGAGCGATTAGAGTGTTTTCCATCAGTGTTGCAACTGTCATTGGACCAACGCCACCTGGTACAGGCGTGATAAAAGCTGCGTTTTCTTTAGCAATTTCAAATTCAACATCGCCAACAATTTTATTATTATCTAATCTTGAAATCCCAATATCAATAACAATTGCACCTTTTTTAACCCAAACTCCCTTGATAAAATTAGGCACACCAACAGCAGATACAATAATATCGGCTTTATTTATTTTTTCCTGGAGGTTTTTAGTTTTAGAGTGACATATTGTCACAGTGCATTTTGCTAGTAATAGCTCTAATAGCATTGGTCTGCCAACATGGTTTGATTGCCCTACAACTACAGCATCAAGGCCTTCTAAATTTATTTTTAGAGTATTGAGCATTTTAATAACACCGTACGGGGTACAAGATCGAAGAACCGGGGTTTTTATGGCTAATAGACCAATATTGTGTGGCGTAAAGCCATCTACATCTTTTTTTGGATCAATGGCTGCAATTATTTCTTCTTCGTTAATATGAGAAGGCAGGGGAGACTGAACTAAAATACCATCAATATTTTTATCTTGGTTACAATCAGTAATTAATTTAGATAAGGCATCTTGTGTTACATCTTCTTTTAAATTATGAGTAATTGACTTAATGCCTGTTTTTTCGCAAGCCATTATCTTTCTACCAACATAAATTTTTGATGCAGGATTTTCACCGATTAGAATAACTACTAGTGTTGGTGCTCTAAAGCCTTTTTCCTTACGAATTATAATTTCTTCCTTAATGCTTTCTAGAAGCTTGTTGGAAATAGCTTTACCGTCAATAATTTTTGCTGTCATTTTAGTTGGGCCTGAATTTATTAAAGAAATATTCTAGCAGAATGTTTATAAACTATAATTAAGTTTAGATTAAGTTATTATTAATCAAAACTTAATCGAAACTTTAATAAACTTGCCAAGGTATAATATATTAATTACTTAACAATATTGACCAAAATGTGTAAATAAGCTATATTTGCGCGTTCGGGGTGTAGCGTAGCCTGGTAGCGCGCCTGCTTTGGGAGCAGGATGTCGGGAGTTCGAATCTCTCCACCCCGACCAATAATAAATAAAGATAAGCCCGATATAAGCTTTATTTGATAGGTAAGCTGCCCGTAGCTCAACTGGATAGAGCACCAGTTTTCTAAACTGGGGGTTACAGGTTCGATTCCTGTCGGGCAGGCCAATTTTAATATGGTGGCTGTAGCTCAGTTGGTAGAGTCCTGGATTGTGATTCCAGTTGTCGTGGGTTCGAGCCCCATCAGCCACCCCATTTAATGAAATT
>Ga0115000_10000640_pt1 | contig 32099 bp, 28 predicted proteins | sample ArcticOcean_MG_C_6_FD_89690 | JGI IMG/M metagenome (GOLD analysis project Ga0115000, IMG submission 89690) | Marine microbial communities from western Arctic Ocean - ArcticOcean_MG_CB8_128 | ecosystem: Environmental > Aquatic > Marine > Oceanic | place: Arctic Ocean: Canada Basin | collected...
AATATAATGTTTCCATAAGTGCTAACCATAGCAAACACATCGAGGGTTGCGATTTCGTTTTATCTATAGTTTATGCAAAACTAAAAAAAGATAATTTTAGAAGCAAAAAATATGGAATCACCCTTTTCTAATTTAGAAATTTAAGCCCACTCATCAAGAATTAAATCTGAAGCCTTTTCTCCAATCATGATAGTGGGAGCATTTGTGTTCCCTCCAACTAGCGTTGGCATAATCGATGCATCTACAACCCTTAATCCTTTAATTTTGTGCACTTTAAGGTTGCTATCAACCACTGACATGTCGTCGTCTCCCATTTTGCAAGTTCCAACGGGGTGATAAACAGTGTCTGCTAATTCACGCATGGCTTGTTCAATATCGGCATCGTCATTAATATCTACGGGTCTTTGAGTGTCCTCAGAGATGTACTTGCTAAAGTGTTCACTGCTCATAACCTTCATCATTGCTTTGTATCCATCAACCATGTCTTTCATGTCATCTGGGTGACTTAAAAACTTAGGGTCTATAAGGGGATCTGCAAACGGGTCAGCAGACTCAAGCGTAACCTCACCACGAGACTTAGGTCTCAACAAACAGGAATGGCAACTTAAACCTGTTCCCCATGCAGTTTTTCTTCCATGGTCAATTACCATCGCCGGTGCATAGTGCAATTGAATGTTAGGAGCCTCTAATTCATCCTTGGTTTTTATGAATGCTCCTGCCTCCGCAACCGTTGATGTGAATACTCCAGTTTTCTTAAAAATATACTTAAGAATCTCAAGCGGGAACTTAAAGAAAATTGTTTTTAAGTTAAATCCTATTAAATTTATTGAGTCGTATTTATGAGTCGTAATATAGTCAATGTGATCCTGAAGGTTTTTTCCTACACCTGGAAGATCGACCAAGTGGTCAATGCCATGTCTGCTGATCTCATTGGCTGGCCCTACCCCTGATCTTAAAAGTATTTGAGGAGAACCAAATGCTCCCGATGAAAGAATGACTTCTTTTGAAGCGCTAAGTTGAAAAGTGTTGTCACTGGAATCAATGCACTCCACGCCTTTTGCTTCATTGGCTTCAATAAGAATTCTATTCACGTTCGTATCTGTCATAACAGTAAGATTCTCTCTGTCTAACGCAGGAACTAAGTAAGCTTTTGCTGCACTGCATCTCTTGCCATTGATTTGTGTTGTTTGATAGTAGCCAAAGCCTTCTTGATTCTCGCCATTAAAATCATCCGTGAAGTTATAAAGTTCAGATCCAGCTTTCACAAAAGCATCACATGATTCAGGTTGATGGCGGATGTTGCATACATTCAAAGGGCCGTTCTGACCGTGATATTTGTTGTCGTGCTCTTCGTTATGCTCGGCTTTAATAAAATAAGGTAATACCTCATCGTAAGACCATCCCTCGTTGCCCAGCTCAGACCAGTGATCGTAATCCCAGCGATGGCCTCTAACATATAGCATCGCGTTAATTGAGCTTGAACCACCCAATGTCTTGCCTCTAGGTTGGAAGCCCTTTCTGTGCTCAAGGGTCTCGTTGTTCATTTTATGCACACCACCAGTAGAATCTACTGCCACAGACTCTGGTTCAGTAACTACTTCTTTCTCAAATTCTTTTTGTGGCACTGTATCAAAGGCCCAGCTGTATGTGCTCTTATCTCCTAAAAAAGCAAAGCCTAGTGGCACGTGCAGCCTTGGATCGTTGTCTTTTGAGCCTGCTTCAATCAAGCACACTGATGTATTGGGATCTTTGCTTAATCTGTTAGCAAGAACACACCCTGCCGAACCAGCACCTAAGATTATAAAATCATAGTTTTGCATCATCTTTCTCCTTTTGAGTAATTTTTAATTAACAGACTTTTAATTTTTTGAACTGGCTATTGCTGGCAACAGAACATACCAATGAGCCAAGTTATCGTAAAAACTTTGAACGAGTATTCTTTCATTCAAACCGTGTGCAAAGCTATCGCTGGCTTTGCCATAACCGCCATTGACTCCGTAACTTGGTATTCCAGCTGCTCTAAAGTGCATGCCATCTGTCCCACCAGAGGACATGCTTGGAATAATCTCTAATCCTGGATATTTGATATCAATGGCTTTCTGAAGTGCCAAAGTAACGTCATCCCTTAGTGGCGAGGGATCAGTTTCAGTTGGAACACCCAACATAACAAAATCAATCTGAGAGTTATTAATAGCCTTTTTAAGTTGATTCAAAGTATTGTCTATGCCGGTTCCAGGAAAGATTCTGCAATTAATGGTTGCAGTTGCAGATTGAGGCAATGCATTTTCAGCATGCCCTGCTCTGAGCATCGTGGCAACGCAAGTAGTGCCCAAAGTACCAACATAAGAACTGGATGATCTAAGTTCTTTAATAGCCTTCTTGTCGTTTGGGTTATCTGCAAATGCTCGCATCGCTTTACCGAGAACGCCTGATGTTTTCTTGCCCGTTCCTTTAAAAAACTGAAGGGTTAAATCGTTGTAATTGACTGGAAATTGATGATTTTGAATCGCAGTGATTGCATTTGCTAAATCATAAATGGCATTGTCTTGTCTGGGTCGACTGCTGTGACCGCCTGGATTACGAGCAGTAATCTCCCATGTAACGTATGTTTTTTCAGCTGCCTGCATTCCAAAGCTGGATGGGGTTCCACCGTCCTCGGGAATAGTTGCCCCACCAGAATCAGCATTTAAAACAAATTCGCTGTCGGTAAGATATCGATACTCATTAACCAAAGCTTGAGTTGTTTCCATTCCAGTTTCCTCATCTCCTGAAAATGCAATAATTAAATCTCTCCCAGGCACCCACCCTTCTGACTTTAATCTTAAAAATGCTGTAACCACAGCAGTCATCCCCAATTTATCGTCGCCGGTCCCTCTTCCAAAAAAGTATCCATCTTCCTCTATCAGTGTAAATGGATCTCTGGTCCAATCATCACGCATGGCATCAACAACATCCATGTGAGCAGAAATGCTGATTGGTTTTTTGCCTAAAGAATTATCTCCTCGATAGCGCACAACTAGGGCCGCAGTTTCACCAATTCTAAGAACATGAATGTCTTTGCTATCAAACCCACCTTTTTGAAACTCCGAGGCCAGATAATTCGCCAGTTTTGGAACTTGTTGATGGCCCTTAGCAGTTCTGAGCTCCACTGCAGTTTTATATATTTTAAAAGCCTCTTTACCAAATGGCATGTCAGGACCAGGTACTTGTGCATCAATCAATGCGCTAAATAGAAAGCAGGTTAAAAGAGCACATTTAATCTTTGTATAAAACATATGATCTAACCTCCTATGGTTTTTTTTGAGAGCCTTTACAGCCAATCTATAATATATATATCAATATATTATCATTAAAAATATTTATAGAAAATTAGAAAAGTAGAATTTCCGCCATGGCGATTTCTACAGTGTATTATCAGTTGATGAATTCAGTTAACACAAAAATTATTGGTTTCTGGCGAGGTTGGTCAATAGCTGTGGGTTGCGCTATTGGTTCAGGTATTTTTATGATGCCTACCCTGCTTGCACCCTACGGGCTCATTGGTTTTGGGGGTTGGCTGATAGCTGGAGCTGGTTCAATATTAGTTGCCTTAACAATGTCTAGATTGGTTCGTCGAATTCCAAAAACGGGAGGTCCTTATGTTTATGCAAATGAGGGACTAGGACATTTTGCTGGCTTTGTCATTGCTTGGACATACTGGATAGCCTGTATTACTGCGATTGCAGGTATCTCAATAGCTTTTGTAAGCTATTTAGGTTTTTTTATTCCCGCGATTAGCGATTCTGCTTTGCTGTCGCTTATGGCTTCACTTGTTTTAATCTGGTTGATTGTAATGCTCAATATCTTCAGCATTGAGAGCAGTGCAAAATTTCAAGTAGTTTCTACCTTGCTAAAGCTTTTGCCTTTATTCTTTATGATGTTTTTAGGATTGGTTGGCTTTGATCCCGATAACTTGCCTGAAATGAATCCAACCAATGCCAACCCATTCATGCTGCTAGCTACAGTTACAACCTTGGTAATGTGGTCTTTTGTCGGCATAGAGACTGCAACTGTTCCAGCTGAAAACTTTATCAATCCTGAGAAGACTATACCCAAGGTTCTCATTGCCGCAGTCCTCAGCGTGTTAACTATTTATATTTTAGTCAGTATCGCAATTGCAGCGATTGTTCCTGCAGAAGAGCTTATAAATTCATCTGCGCCATTTGCACTCGCTGCAACAAAAATTCTCGGTTTCTCTGGTGGGGTACTAATAGCTTTTGGAGCATTAATTTCTACGCTTGGATCACTTAATGCCAATACATTAACAGCTGGAAATATAACCTTTGCTGCAGCGAGAGATAAGCTACTACCTAGCAAATTTTTAACGTTATCAGATGCGGGTACACCAATTTTTTCATTTATTCTTGCAGGATCATTTGTAAGTTTTTTGTTAATGTTGAACTATACAAAAGGATTAATTAATGCATTCATTTTTTTTGCAATGCTGTCGACTCTTTCAACTTTAATTGCTTATTTGTTTTGCGCCATGGCTGAGCTTAAATTCTTAAAAAATGATGATCCAAGCAAGCAAAGAAATACTGCTATATTTCTTACATTTGGCACATTCTTGTATGCTTTTTTTGCAATTTGGGGGGCGGGAATGGAGATTGTTTTTTATTCCTTTATGTTGATTTTAGTTGGCATGCCTATGTATGCCTGGATGAGGGAATAGCATGGCTGTTTTAAATGAATATTCCTCGCTAATGCAAGTTGCAATAAGAAGTCCATTAAACAGCTTTATTAGTAATGAGAAACTTTCTAATGAATGGGAAGATCTAAGGTTTCATTCACAACCTCAGCTGAAAGAGTCTATAAATGAATTTATAGAATTTAGAAAATTACTCCTTAAGAATGAAATTGAGGTTATTGACTTGCCACAAACCAATGGTCTAACTATCGACAGTATCTATACTCGCGATAGCATATTGATATCTCCCAATGGATTAATTTTATGCAACATGGGAAGAGCCAGTAGAACTCCCGAAGCAAGAGCTAACTATGAGGACCTTAAGTTACAAGGTCATCAGATTGCTGGAGAAATTTTAGCTCCCGGCACATTAGAAGGTGGAGATTTTATTTGGCTCAGTGATACAAAAGCTGCGGTTGGTCTTGGGCCCAGAACCAATCAGAAGGGAATTGATCAGCTGAAGAAAATTTTAGGAAATACTATTGAGCTTCACGTAGTCCAATTACCGGAACCAAATCATCCAGACGATGTGCTTCACTTAATGTCAATAATTTCTCCGCTGGATAAAGATTTAGCTTTAATCTATAAGCCTTTGATGCCGGCATCATTCATCCAATGGCTTGAGCAGCTTGGTATTAAGTTTGTTGAGGTGGATGAAGTGGAGTATCTATTAATGGGATGCAATGTTTTGGCAACGTCTCCAAGGTCGGTTATTATGCTAGAAAATCTTCCGATGGTTCAAAAAAGCCTTCAAAACGCTGGGTGTAAAATACAAACATATAAGGGCATTGAGATTAGTAGAAAAGGCGAAGGCGGACCAACCTGCTTAACTAGACCCCTAAAAAGAAATTAAAATATGAGTGATTTAAATCAAAGTTTACCGGGATGGGTCTATAGAAGCGATGCTTTTTTTGAGCTAGAGAAGCAAAACCTCTTTCTTCAAAACTGGCAACTCGTTTGCCATGAATCCAATATCCCCAATCCTGGTGATTATTTTACATTTCAAATATTTGATCAACGTATTTTTGCAATCAGAGGAAAGGATAATCAAGTGCGTATTTTTCATAATTTATGCTCTCACAGAGCAACGAAATTACTTGATGATGTCTCAGGCAATCGCAGTGAAAAAATTATTTGTCCTTACCATGCTTGGGGTTATGACCTTGAAGGAAATTTAGCTAAAGTGCCATACGAAGATCAATTTATTGACCTAAATAAAAATACGCTAGGCCTTAAGCCCGTTGAAATGGAGATCTTCCAAGGTTTCATTTTTGCACTAATTGTTCCATCTGGTGGGCCTAGTGTTGCCGAGCAATTTAAACCATATTTAGAGGAATTAAAGCCTTACAGGCTTGAAGAAATTGAGCCTCTTGGGCGAGTGACGATGAGGCCTAGGCCCGTCAATTGGAAGCAAATAGCAGACAACTATGTTGATGCCCTTCACATCCCAGTTGCTCACCCAGGTTTATCTGCAATGGTAGGAAAGAGTTATGGCTTAGAGGTTAGCCCAAACAATGGATTTATCCACAAAATGTGGGGCGACGGAAGTAAGATTAGAAAAAAAAATCTATCGAATCAACTCTATGACAAATTTTTACCCTATTTAGATCATCTAGATCCAAGTAAGCAAAGGTATTGGCTTTATTATCGCTTGTGGCCCAATCTTGCATTTGATATATATCCAGAACAAATGGATTTTATGCAATTTATTCCTATCAGCCCATCATCCACCATGATAAGAGAAATTGCATACGCACTTCCTGATGATCGAAGGGAGGTTAAGGCTGCTAGATACCTCAATTGGAGGATAAATAGACAAGTGAACAATGAGGACACAAGGTTGATTAACTTTGTTCAGGAAGGAATGAATACTGGAAAGTTTAAAGCAGGCCCACTTGCAACTTCCGAGGTGTGCTTAATCGACAGTGCTAATAAAGTAAGGGAGGCAATTCCTGTGTCTAGGTTGGAGGAAAGACCAGAAGAGAAAAGCATGAGCGAAATAAACGATCAGCTTTCTTAATAAAAATAAGCAGCATTACTATGCAATGCTGCTTATATCAAAAGTACTATCTGCTTAACTTAAATCCAAGATAGATCATGCGACCTCTAGGGTCATGATGTTTTGCATCGTAACTCCAGTTTGCTGCGTCGTAGACCAAAGGAACTTCTTCGTCAAACATGTTGGTGATACCTACAGAAAGTTTCAACTCACTGTCACTCATTTCAACTAGATATGAATTCATTAAATCTACAGTAAAGAAGCTGTCAATGCTTTGACTAAAACCTCTTGCTGACGCTGTAGCGCTAAGTGGTCTTGTTGTTTTGTAGTCACCTGTATATCTTCCAAACAAGGACAATGAATTTTGACCGCTGTTTAGAGCTGCATGAAACACTGCTTTTGTATCAGGCAATGATCTAGCAAAGTTGTCGTGGTTAAATAAACCAACAACGTCTTTTGTAGCATTTCCAACTGGAATTTCATACTCAAACATGTGCATCATGTTTACGCCAACTTGAGCTTGACCGAATGAAGTGTCGAAGTCATAGGTTGACTCAAAATCAAGTCCGCTGGTGTTAACGTTTGCAGCATTGAAGTACTTAGTAGTCACTCCTGTAAGAGTTCCTCCAGCAGTTCTTTTAACATCTGGATCCAAAGGATTTGCTGCAACTTTACCCTGAGCACTTTCAATGGTAATCACGTTAGTATAATCAATGGCCCAGTAATCAAGTGTCATTGCTAGCTGATCATTGGGATTCCACATTGCGCCGATGTTCATGTTTTCTGACTCTTCTGGAGCAAGATTAGCATTGTTTGCTTGAGCGATTCTAATAAAGGCCGTTCCACCTTTTGCTGAACCGTCGGCGTTGTAATCCTGAATACCTTGCAAGCTAATATTTGTTGAGGTTAGCTGTGCCAATGAAGCTTCTCTGAATGAGGTGCTAAAAGAGGCTCTTAGCGCTAAATTATCAGAAGCTTGATATCTAAATGATATTTTTGGATCAACAGAGCTATCAGATTCTAAATCCTCATAACGCAATGCTCCTTTAACAAGAAGTTTATCTGACATATTCTTAGCAGCTTCAACAAAAATCGCTGTTGATTTTCTACTTGAAGTGCTTTCAAGTCCACCGCCTAAAAATAGTAAATCGGCAGGCACTGTGATATTTCCACCAGCATCAAATGTTGCTATTGAAGATGCGCCTCGAGCCACGTCAAATGATTCATCTCTGATTTGCAACCCAGATGCGATATCAATATCGCCCAAAGAACCAGTAACTATGTAATCTAATACTGAAAGCTCAGTGCTTGTCCAAGTCTGCTGATTTGTAGCAATCCATTTAATTAAATCAGCTGAGTTGTTTGAGGGAGTAAATAGATCCCAAGTTTGATTTCCAGCAGATCCACCATTGCCTTTGATAGCAGCGCTGAATTTTGATGTGCTTGTATCAGGTTGCTGACCATAGAGTTCTTCACTACTTACGGTGTAATGCAAATCCCAATCAAAGCCATTACTAAAATCTCCGTTAAGCCCAATTGAAAATCTATCCGTCTCAATTTCTCTAGGGGCATTTGGTGATGGGTAAGCAGAACCAAGAGCTCTACCTAACCACAAGACTGGAACTCCAAATGGATTTCCACCTGTTCCCGGCATAATTGCATTAGAAGGGCTTAGGTATGAAAGTGCAGGATAAGATGGTGACTGAGGGTTATCGTTCACATCAATTGCTGTGCTCATGTAGTCAATTTCCAAGCCATTACCATTGGCAAGTAAAGTTTTAAATGAACCATACAAACTCTGATGATCTTCGTCGTTAACAACGTTGAATCTTGGGCCGTAGACAAATCCACACCTTGAGCCACTGGCCTGAGGAATAAGAATACCCTGATCAGCTACACAAGTTGGACTTGGAACATTTTGAAAAGGAGTATAGGTTCCTGCGTAAGGTCCTGAAGCAACAGTACTTGGGCCAAACAGTAAGAAACTTGTTCCCAAGCCACTAATTCCAAGCTGAGCCAAACTAGGGTTGAAGTCAGCGCCTGACATAGCAGATCTATCTAATATGCTGGCAGCCAATACAAAGTTTGAATCGCCGTTTTCAGCTCCCCAAATCATGCTTACTCTGTCATCAGTTTGACCGCTGATGTCAGCTTCTTGACTGGACATCTCAAACTCAACACCGGTAAAGTCTCTTCTAAAAATATAATTTACAACACCAGCAACCGCATCAGATCCGTAGATAGACGCCGCACCTTCTTTAAGAACTTCAACTCTTTCCAAAGCAACCACTGGAATTGCATTTGTGTTCACGAAAACACTGCCATCATTTGATGTAGCACCCGTAAGTGTTTGCCTTCTGCCATCAATAAGTATTAGCGTTGAGGATAAACCCAAGCCTCTAAGGTTAACGTTTGAAGTGCCTTGCGTTGATCCTTGGGTGAATGAATCAGAAGCATTTTCTGAACCTGAGTTCACAGACAGATTTCTTGTGATATCGGCAATGGATACTGCGCCAATATTTTCGATTTCCTCTCTATCGATTACTTCTACAGGTGAAGCGCCGTCTGTCGCGCTACCTTTAATGTATGACCCTGTGACCATAACCTCTTCAATGTCTTGTTGTGCATATGCGCCTGTAGACATAAAAGCTAAGCAAGTTAATGCAAAAAAATATTTGTGATACTTCATCTAATTTTCCCCAAAATTAAGAATTAATCTGCCAACGAAGCTGACAGTAAGTATAAATTACATGAATAATTGGTTTAATGCAAAGTAAAAAAAGTCTTTTAAAAACACATACTAATACTTTAGGTTGATTGACCGGTCACCCAATTAATTCCTTCATTGGAATAATTATTAGAGGAAGGATCACCAGAAGAATCTGGGCCACCTCCGCGAGTGTCACCAGTTAATTTTTTTCTAAAATCTAATATCTCTTGGGCAATATCTTTGCAATTGAGATCTCTCTTGAGGGCCTCCTTAAGCATTAGAGAAAAATAATCATCTGAGAGAGAATCCTTTTGATAAATCATGCTGTAGCAAAGACTAGGATTTGATTTTGAAATTAGCTTGTCTTGCATTTGAGTCGTCGAGCATGAAGTAACTATTAGCAATGGAAAAGCAATGACAGCAGCAAGTTTTTCAACAGACAATTTAAATAAAATTGGGTGCTGCAAAAAATTTATTAATTAACGGTTCAAATGACTCCAGCGAATCAACTTTATATGCAGGATCAAAAGCCGCTTGATCCCACTCGTCTGTAAACTCTTTTGCTTTTGCATACCAGGTCTCGTCTTTGTATTGATTTCGCAAGTCTTGAGGCTTGCCCATATAGTGGTAGTAATGCTCTCCCTGAAAATCTTGGTGAGTTCTAATGATGTGATAGGCATCTTCACTTACATAGGGCTTGATCATCTCGGCTGCGATTTGTCCATGATTTGGGACGCTGATCACCTTGCCAATATCATGAATCAAACTGATTAGAATCATCTCATCCTCTGCGCCAGCTCTTCGCGCCATGGTTGCTGTTTGCAAGGCATGATGAAGTTGGTCGGTAGAAAAGCCAAGAGTTAAGTCCTTAGTTTGCTTAAGCATGCCCATAATTCTTTTTGGCATTTCAAAAATGTAAGGCATGTGTTGCTCGCTAATATGCTGCCACTCTTGCTCGGTACTTTGATCCATTCTTGTAAACATAATAAAACCTGACTAAAAATTGAATTTCTTATCTATTAAATTAACTTATTCAGACTAAAAATCAAATATATATTAACATTAGCATATGAAAAATTTAATGCGCATCTCAATCCCCTGCCTATTTGGTATGGCTTTTTTTTTATTGCCAAGCATAGTCTTAGCGCAAACAGAACAGTCCATTCAAGTTAAAGAAGCTTATAAGTATGTAGGCGAAACTAAAATTGTATGCGGGCGAATTGTTTCTACTAAGTACCTTAAAAGATCATCCGGGGGACCTATTTTCTTAAACTTTGGGAGAGATTACCCTAATCAGCAAATGACAGGATTAATATGGTTTGGAAGATTCTCAGATTACTTTTCATACAAACCTGAAAAAAAGCTTAAAAGAAAGACCGTCTGTGTGAAAGGTTTACTATCAGAACATGAAGGCAAAACTCAAATGGAAATCAGAACTGAGAAACAAATAAAAATACAAAATTAACTTTTTTATTCAGTCGTAAATTTTAAGACCGTATGAAGCTTGGCGGCATCATCTAGACTTTGCTCCTCGGGGCTACCATCTTTATTTAATTTTACTTTTGCAAAGAATGCATCAACTGCATTACCAGATACCAAATGCCTCAAGTTACTTTTTACCAAATCATCGTCCTTGTATTCTAGTTCTAGTTGAACATTTGTGAGCTTACCTTTTAACCAAACATTAGTGGTCTCAAGACCAATGAGATTTTTCCACCACAGATTTGATCTTAAAGTAACGCATGTGAAAGTTTTGCCATCTTGGTGAAAGCTTACGGGTACACGAAATTTCCTTCCTGACTTTCTTCCATTGAATTGGGTGACGAGTACCTGAGTGCTAATAAGAAGATGGATCGGTGATCGAGCAATAAACACTACCAGAGGATTAACAATTCTCCACATATTCATTCTGATAATTCCCTCAGCTTATAGGGCTCCTCTAAAACTTTGGTATCTTGAAAGGTAACATTATAAGCATTTTTGTTGCGAGTAAATCTAACCGCATATTCAGGGACTTCATCAATAAAATGTAAAGCTGCCCCTCCCTCAACGGCGTACATAGAGTCAATAGTATTATTTTCAAGAAGTTTTTTTGTGGCTGGTCGCCTTTGCGGCTCCTCATCGTAATGAGGCGCACAATTACCTGAAATAAAATTCATGCATGGCATCATCTTGAGCTCATCTGCCCAGGAATCAGTTAAGCCTTGGTCAAACCAGCAAATAGCACCGGCGCTAACTCCACTCATAACAACGCCACGCTCATAGGCTGATTTCAAAATCTTATCTAGGTTCCATTCTCTCCAAACGGCAAGCATGCTCTTGGTGTTGCCACCTCCTACAAATACAATATCTTGTTCTGCTATATGCTTCTCTAAATCCACCGTTCTTTTAAAAAAACTTATGTGGCTGGGTTTGCAATCTAGTTTAGAAAAAACACTGTAAAAATTAACTACATAAGGGTCTAAATCACCGGTGGCGGTTGGAATGAAACAAATGCTTGGAGAGCTTTTATTGCTAGCTTGATCTAGGATGTACTGTTCTATTAAGTTAGAGGCTTGGGTTCTACCGAAACCGCCTCCACCAATCGCAATAACTTGACGCATATTGAACCTTAAGTGATATTACACATATGAAATTTAGCCATAAATATATCATTGTTGGGGCAGGAAGTGCAGGCTGTGTTTTAGCCAATAAACTCTCTGTCGATCCAAGCAACAGCGTGCTCTTAATTGAAGCGGGTCCAATGGACAATTATTTAACGATAAAGATGCCTTTGGGGGCAAGCTCACTTTTTAAAAATAAAAAATACGGATGGGGTTACGAGACGCAGCCTGAAGCCAATCTTAATAATCGATCAATTAACTGGCCGCGAGGTAAAACCCTTGGAGGAAGCAGCTCTATTAATGGGATGCTCTATATCAGAGGTCAAGCCGAAGATTATGAGGCATGGGAGAATTCTGGAAATGTTGGTTGGGGCTATCGAGATATGATGAAGCAATTTATTAGCTTAGAAAATAATCAAAATCATGAAGATCAACATCATGGAAATTTTGGACCACTTTGGGTTGAGACCTACCAATCTAGCTTGGACGCATCCAAGGTATTTATGAGCGCTTGTGCTGAGTCTGGTCTCAAAAAAAATAATGATTTTAATGGCTCGGATCAAGAAGGTTTTGGAACATATCAAGTCAACATTAAAAATGGCCGGAGATACAGTGCGTCAGATGCTTTTCTGAAGCCCATTTTAAGCAGGCCCAATCTTGAATTGATGATAAGTACTTCAGTATTAAAAATTATCACCAACAATAAAAAAGCAGTTGGTGTGCAAGTAAAAAATCGACGAGGTATTAATGTGATTGCCGCAGAATCCGAAATTATTTTATGTGGAGGCGCTATTAATTCTCCACAAATTTTACTGTTATCGGGAATAGGATCTAAGGAGATGCTTCAAAAAGTAAATATTCCCTGCAATCATGACCTTCCTGGGGTGGGTCAAAATCTTCAAGATCACCTAACTGTAAATATTAGCTATACATTGGATCGCTTGGAAACCTTTGGTGAGTTAATGAGGCCGATTCGTATGTTAAAAAACTTATATGAGTATTTTGTTAAGGGTGCTGGTTTGTTGACCTATCCCGCATCTGACATTGGAGTCTTTTTTAAAACAAATCAGGATGTCAAAACACCCAATGCTCAGATTCACTTTGCTCCAGGGGCAGGAAAATATAACAAAGATGGAGCCATGGAGCCTGTGTCTGGAATTACGGCCTCTGTTTGCAACCTTAGGCCTTTTAGCAAGGGCCATATTGAACTTCGCTCCCGCAACCCAGAAGAATCGCCCAAGATATTTGCTAATTATCTTTCAGATAAAGCAGACATAACTCCAATGATCGAGGGAATTAAAAAGGTCAGGGAGATTTTCCAGGGTCCAACTATTAAGGCATTTAATCCCAAAGAGATGACGCCAAGCAGCGGTTGTGAAGATGATAGTCAAATTGAGGAGCTCATAAGGCAAGAGTGCTTATCGGTCTATCACCCCGTTGGAACCTGCAAAATGGGGAGCAAAATGGATTGCGTTGTAGATCAAAAATTACGCGTTCATGGAATTGAATCATTGAGGGTTGCAGATGCTTCTATTTTTCCAACCATCATCTCAGGAAATACAAACGCAACATGCAATGCCATCGGTGCAAAATGTGCTGAATTTATATTAGAGAAAATTTAAATCTAAATTATTGCTTATTGATCGATGGAGCTAAAAACTTCTCGGCCCCCAACAATAGTCAATACATTTTTTGATTCTAAAATCTCATGATCCGGAATGGTCATTAAGTTTTTATTAAAAATGCTTAGGTCAGCAAGTTTACCTTTCTCTATGGTTCCTTTTACATCTTCCTGAAATGAAGCAATCGCTGGCCATATAGTGAACATTTTAAGAGCTTCCTCTCTTGTAACGCGCTGATGGAGATTCCAGCCTTCTGCATAAAATCCATCCACATCTTTTCTGGTAACCGCTGCATAGAACTCAATTCTAGGATCTCCTATCTCAACTGGTGCGTCTGTGCCTCCAGGAATGATCAAACCTATATCTATCAAGTCTCGCCAAGCATAAGCATTATTTATTCTATCTAAACCTAGCCTGTCAACTGCAAAATGAAGGTCTCCAATGGCATGGGAAGGTTGCATTGAAGGGATAATCCCAAGCTTAAGAAAACGCTTTTGATCAATTGGCGTAATATTCTGGGAATGCTCAATGCGCCATCTAGGGTCGGCAACAGCTCTATTTTTATCAACCTTATTAAAAGATTCCTCGTACCAATCTAAGACTACTCTATTGGCGTGATCGCCAATAGCGTGGGTGGCAATTTGAATTCCTGATTTTAAAGCTTTTAATAATTTAGGCTTAGTCTCATTTTCAATAAAAATAAAATGTCCTTTTCCTTCGTAGTCATCGTATTTCTCTAAAAGAGCCGCGCCTCTTGAGCCAAGCGCTCCATCGGAGTACATCTTTATAGTCCTGACAGTAAGAAAATGATCTTGATCAAGCAGCGGTCCCTCCTCAAGTAATCTTTCTGCGGGCAATCCATCGTCAACCATCACGTAGACTCTTTGCAATAAATCTCCCTGTGATTTAAGTTTTTGTAATATTGATATGTCGCTGTATGTTGCACCCGGTGTATGTATTTGAGTCCAGCCCAAGCTGACATTTCTTTGCAAGCCTTTGATAAATGCTTCTTCATCCATTTTTAAAGTTGGCTGAGGAATTAAGTCTGCAATTAAATTCATAGCCATATCTACGAGCAAGCCAGTGGGTTCACCAGAGGCATCCCTTTCGATAAATCCACCGTGTGGATCTGGAGTTTTAGATGTAATTTTTGCTAAATCTAAAGCTATTGTATTGGCAACAACTGCGTGGCCATCTGCCCTTTCGAGTACCACTGGGTTATCTGGAGAAAAGATATCTATGTCTTGTTTTGTTGGAAAGCGTTTCTCAGGCCATACCTTATCTATCCAACCTCTTCCAATCACCCACTCACCAGAATCTTGCATGAGAACATATGCCTTTACAGCATCCAAGGTCTCTTTGAGCGAATTAATGCCTTGAAGATTTAAAGTCAACTCTCTGTAGCCAATGCCTTTAAGATGTCCATGCGCGTCAACAAATCCAGGAAATACATATTGCCCTGTTAAATCAATAATTTTTGGATTGCCACAGAATGCTGAATCGGAAAAAGGATCATTTCCAACATACTCAATAAATTCATCTTTGATTGCAATAGTTTGAGCCATGGGTTGTTTTAAATTTCCTGTGTAGACAGTTCCATTTATCAAAACCAGATCGGCAACCATGCATTCAGCATTCCCACCAATAGAAAATAAGAATAAAAAAATCGAGGCAAATGCACTTCTATGACTCATGATGAAAAAATATACTAGGCTTCCTGAGCCGTAGGTCTAATTACTATCTCATTAACAGAAACTCCTGGATCTTGTTGCAGCGCATACACTATAGATTCAGCTACCCTTTCTGCAGGTTGCGCAATTGCTCCTAGACCTCTGGTCATCAGAGCCTCCATCATAGATTCATCCTTGATGGTGAATGCAAGCTCTGTGGTAAATGCTCCTGGGTAAATGCAAGTAACTTGAATTTTTCCTGCTGACTCAAGACGCAAGCCTTCTGAAATTGCCCTAACCGCATACTTAGTGCCAGAATAGACAGCACTTCCAGGCATCACCCGCTTACCTGCCACTGAAGATATATTAATTATCTGGCCTGATTCCCTTTCAAGCATATGAGAGTAGACAGAATCGATTCCATACAATACTCCTTTGATGTTTACATCAATCATTTGATCCCACTCGTCGGTCCTACCTTTTTTAATTAAAGACAAAGGCATTACACCGGCATTGTTAACCAACGAATCTATGTGGCCAAAAAATTTTATTCCATGTTGGGCCAAAGCATGTATTTGCTCTTTGGACGTTACATCTGTCACTTTGTAGGTTGAAACTTCAGGCCCCAATTCATCACATAACTTCTTGAGGTTTTCTTCCCTACGAGCCCCTAAAATAACTTTAGCTCCCAGTCCAACTAGCATTCTTGCCGCCTCTCTACCAAAGCCGGAGCTTGCTCCAGTAATCATAACTACTCTATCTTTTAAATCGTTCATTTACTCTCTCCCTAAAATTTCATGCGTTTTATAATACTCTACTATTCTTTGCTTCCACCGACCTGTGAAGCTATCAAATTCTTTTTTTTCAACCAAGAATTCTTTAAATAACAGATCCCTATCAACCATTAAGATAGCAATAGAATCTATTTTAGTTTCAAACATAACATTGTGTGCATTCGCATAGGCAGCGCCTTGCAAAAAGTAATCTTCAATCCAGTCTTTTCTTTTAATTTTTTTTGCTGTTTTAAAGTCTATGATCGTTGGTCTCCCTTTGAATAATCCAATGCAGTCAGCAGTCCCTGCGTATAAACCATCAACCACTAAACCAGACTCAAGACCCCAGACCTCATCAATATCTGCAAGACAGTCATCAACAAATCTTTTAGCAATTTGATGTGCCATTAGTCCAAGTCGATCGTCTGTAAAATTCTGCCACTCAACCCCATTGAGGTAATTCTCTATTGCCAAATGAACTGCTGTACCAATAGTTGTAGCCTCAGTAACAACTTCGTGAGCTGTTTTAGGGCCGACCCTTCTTTTCCAAGCATCAATCCCAGAATGATCTCCCGTTGCAGATAGGATTGTTGTAACAGAAGGCACTAAGTTCTCTTTAAAGTCTTTGTAATACCTAACATCGCTCTTCTCGATGCGCACCAGCTCAGGGTATGTAAATTTATTATTGATCATCTAACTACTTAATTAATAGAAGAGCCGCCATCGACTGAAATAATTTGACCGGTAACATATGAGGATCGATCCGATAATAAAAAAGCGACCATTTCACCGATTTCCTCAGGCTCTCCAATTCTTCGCAACAAAGAAGATCTTTCCAGCACTTCTTTTGCACTTGGCTCTTGTTCAAAATATTTTTTAACCCCAGGAGTATTAATTGTCCCTGGAGAAACAGCATTCATCCTGATGTGATGTCTTGCAACTTCCTTGGCAGCAGATTGAGTTAAATTATTAACTGCTGCCTTGCTGGCAGCATACATAGAGTTAAATGCATAACCTTTCAATGCAGAATTAGAGGAAATATTAACTATAGATGCAGGGCTTGATTGATTTTTTAAATATTTAATCTCAGCAGCCAGACACTTCCACAAAGAAGTAAAGGTTAAATCTAATGTAGCCTGAACATCTTCTAAAGCAAATGTTTCAACTGGGCCAATGCCTTTAGATGCAGCTGCATTATTGCAAATACAGTCTATACGTTGAAATTTCTGATCAACAAAACTTATCATGGCAAGAATTGCTTGCTCATCCGTAAGGTCGGCCTCAAAACTAAAAGCATTGTCAGGAAACTGAAGATTTATCTCATCAGCAACTTTCTGTGCAGACTCTAGGTTCAGATCAACTAAAACAACTTTAGATCCATGTGCAGCAAGGGTTTTTGCGATGCCCTCACCAATGCCTTGACCTGCGCCCGTAACGATCGAAATTTTTCCCTCTAAATCCATATTACAAACCAGGTAAATTATTTTTTAAAAAATTAGTTAAGTATTGATACGTATCCAGTTTATCAGTTTCATTGAGAGTTTCATGCCTTGCACCTTCAACCAAGAATAGTGTGCTCTTGCAGCCAGACTTATTTAAAGTGTTATGCAGTTCTGTCGTCCCACTTCCCATGCCACCAACAGGATCTTCGCTTCCAGAAAAAACTAATATTGGCATCTCTTTAGAAATTAAATCTAGATTGGTATGCGTAAACACAGCAGAGACTCCATAAATGACATCCAACCAGAGCTGATTTGTTACCACAAAGCCACACAATGGATCATTTGAGTAGTTTTCTACACTTGCCTTGTCTCTAGATAGCCAATCATTTGGGGTTTCTGGATTCTTGAACTTCGCATTGAAACCACCAAAAATTATCTTATGAAGAAAATTGCTGTAGCCTGATGGGCCAAAACGGATTGTTTCAAATTTAACCAGTAATTTTTGAAAAAAGGTCTCTAGGGTTTTAGGCTTGGACGAACCAGAAATTAAAGCTAAATCAAATTTTGTTTTGCCTTGAAGGGCCGATAGAGCAGCCCAGGAGCCCATACTGTGGCCCATTAAAATATGAGGTAATTCAGGATACTGATTCACAGCCCAATTATGAACAGAAACTAAATCATCAACAATCAGTTGCCAGCCACCAGATGAAGCAAAAAAACCTATTTTATTATCAACTAGTCTGTCGCCATGCCCTCTGTGGTTATGGATAATTACATGAAAGCCTTCATCGTTTAAGTGATTAATAAAATGGGAATATCTGCCCATATGCTCTGCCATTCCATGAGAAATTTGAACAACCCCAAGATTGAGATCGTTTTTAGATTCATGCAGAGCGATGCTCAGTTTTACCGAGCTGCTCTGTTCTAATGTTATTTTCTGCATAAGGATATAAAATAACATGTAATAGGTACAAATCATGCACGATATATATATTTCTGGAACAGGTCATTGGAAAGCTTCTCACAAGGTAACAAACGAAGAGATTGTTGCATCATTCAATGAATATGTAAGACTCTTCAACATAAAGCATGACCAAGAAATATTAGCAGGTTCGATGGAGGCTTTAGGACCTTCAACTGTAGAATTTATTGAGAAAGCCTCTGGCATTAAAACTAGATATCTAATTGATAAGGAAAATTCCTTAGACGTTAATGTCATGAAGCCCATCTTAAGACAGGAAAATCCTGGCACTATTTCAATACTTGCAGAGATGAGCATTCATGCTGCAAAGGAAGCTCTCGAGCAAGCTGGTATCGAAGCCAAAGACGTTGATGCTGTAATACTAGGAACTTCACATATTTCAAGAAATTATCCTGCGATAGCATGCGAAGTTATGGATGAGCTGGGCATAGAGGGATACGGTTATGACATGCTCATTGGATGCTCTTCGACAACATTTGCAATCAGCAATGCCTACAGCGATATAGCCTCGGGGTTGGCTGATACTGTTTTAGTAATTAACCCTGAATTAACATCGCCTCACAATGATTTTACCCTTAGGGACAGTCACTTTATTTTTGGAGATGCTTGCGTTGCGACAGTTGTGCAGAAAGATTCGACCTCAAAAAATAGAGCCAGAATTCTTGATAGAAAATTAGTCACTAAGTTTTCAAACAATATTAGAAGTGATTTTGGTTATTTAAATTGGGTGGAAGAGCCTCCCAAAGATAAAAAAGACTTGTTTTTTAAACAGAATGGTAAGAGTGTCTTCAAAGAAGTATGCCCCATGGTAGCAAGCCTAATTACTGATCAATTGGGTCGTCTCGATATAGAAGTTCCAGATATATCTCAATTCTGGCTTCATCAAGCTAATGCAAATATGTGTCGAGTAATAATGACCAGAATACTTGGGACCAGCGACTATGATCCCGATATGGCCCCTATGATTCTCGGTGAATTTGGGAATGTTGCATCAGCAGGATCAGTGCTCTCCTATCACCTGAATAATAAACTTCAGATAGGTGAAAAAGGAATAATTTGCTCATTTGGTGCCGGATATTCTATTTGCTCTCTTATCATTGAGCGCGCTTAAAAGACTGCAATGAAATATTTTCTGCCTTTGCTTGTTATCGCATGCTCGGTCATAGGATCTCTGGCTAATATTTTTATAAACTCTGATACTTGGTACGTTGAGCTCGTAAAAAGCCCACTTAATCCTCCAAGTTATGTCTTCGGAATTGTGTGGCCAATTCTTTATGTGCTAATGGCATTTGTTTCATTTAGATCAGCAGATAAAATTTGGAAGCTCTTCATTCCCCAGCTAATCATTAATGCAGCTTGGTCATGGATGTTCTTTTTTATGCATGCACCCTTACTGGCATTAATAAATATATCGATACTTATTTTTTTAAATCAAAAGATCTTAGTAATTCTCAAAAATGAATCTAAATTATTATTTTGGCTGTATTTACCATACGTCCTATGGCTGTCATTTGCAGCATTCTTAAATGCTTCAATTGTATTTCTAAATTAGAAAATTCCTATTACCAGACCCGTCATACAGGAAGCAAGTGTTGCACCCACTAAGGCTTTCAATGAAACCTTAATTAGATCATTTTTTCGCTCAGGCGCCATTGCGCTTATGCCTGAGACTAGGATGCCAACTGAAGAAAAGTTAGCAAACCCACATAAGCCATAAAGGGTAATTAATTTTGATCGCTCTGAAAGAACACCTGGCTCAATATTAGCCAATGCTCCATAAGCAACAAATTCATTAAGTGCTGTTTTTAAACCCAATAATTCAGCAGAGGCTAATGTCTCAGACAAGGGGACTCCCATAAGCCAAACGATTGGAAAAAACAGGTACCCCAAGATCAATTGCAAGGAGAGATCAGAAATTCCAACCCATCCACCTGCAATGCCTAAGATAGAGTTAAGCAAGGACACTAAGGCAATAAAAGCAATAAGAATGGCGCCTACATTCAGACATATATCCAAACCATCACGAGTACCCCTTGTAATTGCATCCATTGAGCTGTCGTAAACCTTCGGAATAGAATTGCCATCAAAATTAGTGACCTCGGCAGATGGGATCATGATATTCGCATACATAATTGCTGCAGGTATAGAAAGAATGGAGGCAGAAACAAGATGCTGAATTAAATTTAAATCTGGAAATTGTGGTTGAAGTATCGAGACCAATGCAATCATAATCGAACCTGAGACTGTTGACATGCCAGCTGTCATTAGAATTAGCAGTTCTTTTTCACTCATTCTAGAAAGGTATGGTCGAACCAACAATGGGGCCTCTACTTGACCCATAATAATGTTGGCAGTGGCCCCTAAGCCAATAGGTCCACCAATATTAAAAAGTTTTTCAAAGACTTTTGAGATAGCACTAATAATTAATGGCAATATATTCCAGAACCATAGCAAGGCTGAGAGACTCGAGATTACTATAATTAAAGGAAGTATTTGGAAGGCAAAGATCATTGAATTGCCAGTCCCAGAACTCTCAAAAGGTGAGCTGGAAGTATTGCTTAGGTAACCAAAGACAAATTCAGCACCCTCTTGAGTTGCTGCTTGCAAAGAACTAACGCCAGCCGAAAGATAGGCAAATATTTGAACAATAAATGGAATTTTTAATAAAGCAAAAGCAAGAATTATTTGAAAAATAATAGCCACAAAAATATATCTGTAGTTAATGGAGGAACGATTTTGAGAAAATGGAATGGCTATACACACCAATCCAATGAAGCCAATAAAAATTTGTAAAATAGATGTGAGTGTCATGGCTTAGTATAGCTTAATTGCTTTAAGTCTTTCTTCCAAAAAGTCATGCGCACTGATACTTTCAGAAGAATCATCCACAATAGAATGAAGCTCCACCCCTGGTGATGGGTGAAGAAAAAAAGGCATGCTGTACCTAGAAGAGCCGCTGGCATTATGATCAACCACTCTGTGGGGGGTGCTTTTTAATTTTTCTCTAGTGACCAACTGCATCATGTCCCCTATATTGCAAACAATGGATCTGCTTTTAGCAGCAATAGGTATCCAGTCACCGTCAGGATTCTTCACTTCCAATCCAGATTCTTCTGCGCCAACAAGCAAAGTTATTAAATTAATATCAGCATGTGCTCTTGCTCTGTAAATATTAGAGATGTCTGATACCGGTGGGTAGTGAAGCAATCGAAGTAACGAATTGCCTTTATCAACCCAGCTATCAAAGAAGGTTGGCTCTTTGTCTAAGATTACAGCAATAGCGCTTAACACCTTCATGCCAAGTGAATTTAAATCATTAAAGAGCTCATCAAATTGAGAGTTAAATTCTGGAATTTCAGCAACAGTAACATTGGATGTAATTCTTGGGTCAAAAGAGCCATCAATCACTGGTCCATGATGCCAGAATTCTTTAAGGTCTGGAGTAGTCTCTCCTAAAGCAGTTTCTTTACCAAAAGGTGTGTAACCTCTTGCCCCACCCATTTCAGGGTGAGCGTAAATATTTTTTGTGCTTTCCTGTAACTCAAAAAACTTTTTACTCATCGAATAGCTTGAAGACAGAACTGCATCATCCAAGCCATGATCGGTAATAGTAAAAAACCCGTGAGTGGTTAAAGCGTCTTTTAGTCTTTCTATGGTCTCAGGATCACGATCATTAATAAGAGGAAAAGAAAATTCAGGTATTGAGTTAAAGGACATACTTAATATTTTAGCAAAAAAAAGGGCGGTTAATACCGCCCTTTTTAAATTAAGTTATCTTAGAATGAAAACTTATATGTGAAGCCTAATTGAGCTCTCCATATACTGTTAACAGCTGATTTTCTAATACCCTTGGGATTGCTTGCATTATATCCGTAAGCGTAGTCTGGGTAACCTCTTCCTTTGTAGTTAGGATAGATGTACTTAGTAAAATCTTCATTCATAAACATGTCTAGGACAGCCATTTTTCCGTTGTAATTACCATATCTAGCTTCGCCTTTATTAGAATCAATTAGGTTAAGTAGATTCATAATTCCCAAGCTAATTACAAATTCATCTTCTGCTCTAAAGCCAGGAAGAATTTGAGTAATTTTAAGATCTAAAGATGTTCTCCATGGGTATTCATACACTCCATTAGGAACAATCTGACCAGCGTAGCCTGCTAGACCTAGTTTGTTATAAAGCGTATCAAGAACCTGAGCTGCTATAGCTAAGTCAGGAGCTGCACATGTTCCCCAACATACATTGGGATCGTTAACACCTGAAGGAACGTATAGAAGATGTGAGCTATCATCATTGAGATTCTTCTCATATCCAAAAGCTTCTCTTTGATAGGCTGTTCCACCATAATTTCTAGAAGTATAAGTGTCCCAAGAATATGTTCCTGGTAACCCAGACTTTCTTTCAAAGTAAAGATTGAAAGTAGTTGGCTTGTCGGCACCCAAGAAGTAATGCGTAGAAGATGCTGTTGCAAAGAATCTATGCTCTGTTTCATAGATAGATCTTTGTGGAGTTCTGTTGTTGTAGTCAGAAGCAGCATATTTACCATAACTGGAATTAGCGGTGGTAGATGCCATTCCGCTTAGCTCTTTAATGTCCTGATGCGTATAACCGAATGAGAATGAGCCATCGCCATCGTTAAAGTATCTTGAGAAAGCAAGTGAGAAAACATCTCTCTCACCACCACTTTCTGTATAAAGACCACCTTTATAAGTATTTCTACCAGTTTGGTTGTAGATAGGTCTGCCGTCAGGAGCCTTCAATGTAGGAGTTAAAGGTTGATCACCGTTTAGCGGTGAACCATCAATAATTTTATACAGAGCTTCGTCTTGATCTGAATGCAGATAAGTACCCGTAAACATCCAATCCCCAATTTGTCTGTCGTATGTCAAATTAAGAGTTTTAGTTTCAGGCCAAGTGAAACTTGGGGCAATAAAGTTAATAACTGCATCGGTTAATGGAGCATTTTGAATCGCTGTGTTAACACATGCTGGTAAGACTCCAGTCACACCAGTTGTAGGATCGCATCCAGGAGCATTGCTGCCATTGTATGCAGCGATTCTTACGCCGTCATTGGTATAAGCATTTGAAATCCATACGGTTGGAAGTTTAGATGAGAAAGTTCCATACAAACCTTTCAATGAACTTACATCATCAATTTCATATTCAAAACTAAGTCTGTAGTTCAAAAGATCGGTTCCAGCTATTCCACCGTTTGCAAATCCATAAGCGTCCTTGAAACCTTGGTTTAGAGAGGGAGCATCATCGGAATCAAATTCGTCATATCTCAAGCCAATTAAAACATTCAACTTGTCTGATACGTCAATCTCATCTTGAATGTAAATAGATGTAAGGTCATATTTAAAGACGGCAGCACCGCCTGTTTCAGTTAAATCTCTTGAGTTATTATGAAAGAATCCTGTGGCTTGTTGGCTTTCGAAGCCGTCAATGCCATCAAAGTCATAGGATCCATTTTGCGCAACGATAAATACGTTGTAAATATCCCATTCCTTAGTCTCATACCCTGCAGTCCATTTATGATTATCATCATAGTAAGTAAGCTTGGCCTTAAAGAAAGTATTTTCTGTTTGCAGAGCATTTGCGCTTCTATAGATATCTGGACCTAAATTACAGTTAATCTCACGTGCTCCACAATTCTCAATAGTGAACTGAGGAAGATCTTGACCAGCTGGAGACATCTGAGAAGTTTTTTGCTCTTTTGTTGAGTAGCTAATCTCTGAAATTAAGTCGTCTGTCCAGTTAGATACAAGTAAGAATCCATCAGTTGTTGTATTTTCACCTTTTTGATATTCTCCTGATGAAAAGTTAAAGTTTCCATAAGAACTGTTAGCACCATTCAGTTTAGAGCTTTCGACTTCTTTGTGGTTAAAAGTCAAACGATGGTTATCTGTAATATTAATATCGAATCTTGCTGTCATGAACTCTTGAGCAGATGAATTACTTGATGTATAGCCAAGAGGGTCAAAACCATATTTAGTCTTAGTAATGTTTCTAATTCGGTCAACTTCGGCAGTAGTAATACCTTGTTCATTTGGTAAGCCTGAGCCAATAGGGCCATGCGTGATAGGTTTATTAACAGTAGCTTCTTCATAGGTTACAAAGAAATATGCTTTGTCTTTAATGATTGGGCCGCCAAATGTGAAGCCTTCGGATGTATCTTCAAGATCGAAGCTGTATTCGTCACCATTTGATTCATCGCCCATGAGAGAGTCACCTCTATCATATGTAAAGAACTCACCAGAGAATTCATTGGTACCAGATTTAGTAATTACTTCAATAACACCACCTCTAAAACCAGAGTACTCCACAGAAGCTGGGGCAACTTTTACAGAAAGCTGCTCAATAGCGTTTAGCGAAATAGGACTTCTTTGTGCTGGATAACCGTTAGCGTTAAGACCAAAGTCATCGTTAAATGAAACGCCGTCAACTCTAAGGTCATTGGTTCTTGGATGTGCTCCAGCAATAGATATTGCTTCGTAGTTGTCCTCAGCATCATCTAGGGAAACCAATGGATTCAATCTGACAAAGTCTTTAAGATCTCTGTTAACAGAAGCATTTTGAGCGATATCTTGGGCAGTCAATGCTGTTCCAAAACCATACCCTGTATCCAAAGCTTTTGTTCTGGTTGCAACAACTACAACCTCATCGATAGATTCAAGCGCAAAGTTTAATCTTCGCGTGTCTCCAACGACCAGAGTTATTCCTGTTGAAGTTTCAGAATTGTATGCACCAGACTGAACGCTTACTTCATAAGGTCCGCCGGGCTTAAGACCACCGGCATTATATCTACCATTAGCGCTGGTAGTTCTTGTGATACTTCTATCGGTTGGTGTATATGTAACAGTAACATTAGCCCCGCTCACAGGAGCTCCGGCTGAGTTTGTTACAACTCCAGTGATATCAGATGTAAGTTCCTGTGCAAAAGCTGGAAAAGCTAATAACGAAGCAACGAAAAATAGGTTACGCAAAGATTTCATAATTTCCTCTAAAAAATTAAAATTGGACTTCTACTTGAATTCTATACCCCTTTTACAATTAATTAAAGTGACAATTTTGAAACAAAACTGAAGGCTATTCAGACTTCAATAGTTTTAAATTTTGTATAGTCTTGAAGAGCCTCTGGGACAATAATTTCACTCTTTTGATCATAATAATTTTCAATAATTGCAATCAAAGTTCTGCCTGCTGCAAGTGCAGATCCATTAAGAGTGTGCGCAAAATGAGTTGTGCCTTCCTGCTTAAATCTAATCTTTGCTCGTCTGGCCTGAAAATCAGTACAGTTTGAGCACGATGATATTTCCCTAAATGTTTTTTGACTAGGAATCCAAACCTCTAAATCGTATGTTTTAGCCGCTGAAAAACCAAGATCTCCTGTGCACAACTCAACCACCTGGTAGGGAAGATTAAGGTCCTTCAAAATAAGCTCAGCATTGGATGTTAGTGACTCTAGCGCCTCTGCCGAGTGATCAGGGTGACAAATCTGAACCAATTCTACTTTTTCAAATTGATGTTGCCTTATTAAACCTCTTGTGTCCTTCCCGTAACTTCCAGCTTCAGATCTAAAGCAACTGGTATGCGCTGTTAACTTTAATGGAAAATTTGCTAAGGGAATAATCTGATCTCTGTAAAGATTGGTAAGAGGAACTTCTGCTGTTGGTATTAGATAGTAATCGTCTGTCAATTGAAAGAGGTCGTCTGCAAATTTTGGAAGCTGGCCCGTCGATAAAAGAGATTGGGTGTTAGCAATTAAGGGAAGGTAATGCTCTTCGTATCCATTCTCTGAGGCTTTATCCAACATAAATGCAATTAATGCACGCTGAAGCTTGGCAATCTTTCCAGTTAAAACAGAGAACCGAGAGCCTGCAAGGACATTAGCAACATCTGTGTTAATAAGAGAGGTAATATCAAGATGATCTTTTCCACCTGAAACCAGAGGCTTGCCAAACTCTCTAATCTTAACGTTATCATTTTCACTTTGGCCCTCAGGGACTGAGGGTGCCGGAGTATTAGGAATGTCTAATAAAAAATCTTGAAATGAGCTTTGAATATCTGAGAGTTTTTGAGAGCAAGCATCAAGATCGTTTTTTGTCTTAGCAATCCTGAGATTTAATGATTCATCCTCTTTGCCTTCTTTTTTTAGATGACCATACTCTTTGGACAGAGAATTTCGTGTTGCTTGAAGATCTTCTGTTTCAGTTTGATAGGTTTTTCTAAGGCCTTCGAGAGACTCAAAAGCTTTAATATCTAATTCATATTTTTTTAATTTTAAGCTTTCAGCAACCTTTGCTGGATCTGCTTTAATTAAATGTGTATCAATCATTTTTAAGAAGTTTTAAATAAAGAATAAGCAATGTAAGTACCTAGAATACAGGAGCCAATAGAGGCACACACATAAACCAGAGCGTTAAAGTCTCGACCATTATATAACATTTCAATGGTTTGCTGAGAGAATGCGGACATGGTGGTGAACGAGCCTAAAAAGCCAACCACTAAAAAAAAATATACGTTTTCTTTTAACTCAGTCATCTGAGTCATAGCAATACCAATGCAAAAGCATCCCAGAAAATTTACCGTCATTATTCCAAGAGGTAAAGAAAAGATAGAATTATTTTTTAAACTCTCATTTAAAATGTATCTGAGTGAGGCGCCTGCTCCACCACCCAGGGCAATGTATAAAATCTTTATCATAATTTTGTTAGCTCAATTCCATGCTCGATTCCCAAACTATCAGTGTAACGAATTAGGCTGAGATTATTTTGGTCAAAAATAAAATTTATTGCCGATGAATCATCTAAGGGTACAACCATGAAATTAGGATAATCGTTCTCTTTAATCAGGTAGATGTCTGACTCAGTTTTGAGGCCGTTAAGTAAGATGTTCAAAAAAATACTTTGGACATCTTCTAATTTAATTTTTCGTGATTGCTCTAAGTCAATATCGTGGATAGTAATAATATCTTTGTTAACTTCATAACGCTCTTTAAAAGGAGAAGTAATATTCACAATGAACCCAGGATCATTAAATAATATCTCTCCTGCAGATTCTTCAATCTTAAGATCAGATTTGCTTAATGACCTTTCTACAAAAGAATAATTTTGAGTGAGTGCATTATTTAAAAGTTCAACAGAGTTATTAGTATCAGCTGCAACTAAAGATGAAAACAAAGTTAGGGAAAAAAATACTCCAAAAATCATTGTTGCTTAGGCACGAGCACTTCCCTGCTTCCATTGCTGCTCATCTCAGAGACCAAGCCTGCAATTTCCATAGCTTCAATCAATCTAGCTGCTCTGTTGTAACCTATTCTAAATTTTCTTTGAACAGCAGATATGGAAGCTCTTCTGGATTCAATTACAAAATTTACTGCTTCATCATAAATTTCATCATCCTCATCTGATGATTCACCAGATTCTGTTCCGGTCCACCCAGGGATTGGCCCTGTTTCCTGAAGATCAGAAGTAATCTCATCAAGATAGTTAGGTTCAGCTCTTTGCTTCCAACTATCTACAACTCTGTGAACTTCGTCGTCGCCAACAAAGGCACCATGCACTCTGGTTGGAACACTTTGACCTGAAGGCAGATAGAGCATGTCTCCCCATCCAAGCAATTGCTCTGCCCCACCTTGATCTAAAATTGTTCTTGAATCTATCTTAGAAGATACTTGAAAAGCAATCCGCGTTGGGACATTCGCCTTTATAAGTCCCGTTATCACGTCAACAGAAGGTCTTTGTGTTGCAAGAATTAAATGTATGCCTGCTGCTCTGGCTTTCTGTGCAATTCGAGCAATTAAGTGCTCTACTTTTTTTCCAACCAACATCATCATGTCTGCAAACTCGTCAACAACAACAACAATGGCAGGCAGCTCCTCTAATTCAATTTCATCCTCTTCTTTAAAAGGATCGGTAAGGGGTTTTCCTGCAGCCTTTGCTTCTGCAACTTTTTGATTGAAGCCAGCTAAATTTCTAACTCCCATCTCTGACATTAATTTATATCTTCTATCCATCTCGGCAACACACCATCTAAGGCCGTTTGCAGCATCTGTCATGTCCGTGATAACTGGAGTTAAAAGATGGGGTATACCCTCGTAAACAGATAACTCAAGCATCTTAGGATCTATCATGATTAGACGAACATCCTTTGGATCAGATTTAAACAACAAACTTAAAATCATGGCATTAATACCAACCGACTTACCAGAACCCGTGGTTCCAGCTACCAATAAATGAGGCATCTTTGCTAAATCAACTACCACAGGATTACCTGCAATATCTTGACCCAAGGCAAGCGATAAAGGAGAGATAGATTTATTAAATAATTCCGAAGATAGGATTTCAGTTAAGCGAACCATTTTACGATTAGTGTTAGGTATCTCCACACCAATAACTGACTTGCCTTCAATGACTTCAACTACTCTAACGCTTTTTACAGAAAGGGACCTAGCGATATCTTGTGCAATACCGGTAATTTTACTTGCTTTGGTTCCTGGGGCTGGTTGAATCTCAAACCTCGTAACAACAGGTCCTGGAATAACAGATGTAACCTTAGCCTCAACTCCAAATTCATCAAGCTTGACCTCTAAAAGATCTGCAAGCAGATTAAGTTCGGTTTGACTCAAAGAAGAGCCATCATCCAGAGCTCTATCAAGTAAATCGGTTGAAGGCATTTCAGGTGCAACATGTTGATCTTTAGATTTATAGACAGTAGAGGTGGATTTAGGGGCCTCATTCTTATCTATCATAGGCTCAATAACAGTATTTTTAATTACTGGCGGAGTTGACTCCGAAGCAATCTCTGGTTTGTCAGTTGCCTTAGGAAGATTTAATTCTCGAGGCTGAGCTTCAGCCAAGGCCTTGTTAGCCCGAGCTTTCTTGGATTTAAAAAGCTCAGTGAGATCAATCGATCTAATCAATGCGAGGAATGAAGCCGAGAGGGATTTTAAATGATCGAGAAAATAAGAAGTAGCCATTAAAGAATATCGTCCAATCGCATCAATAACAGTGAGCCATGAAAATGAGAATGTTAGTGAGGTAGTAATAAGTATAAAAATAAAAATAAAGAGCAAGGAGCCAACTACACCAAATATATTCGAAAGGTTGGTAAAGATCATCTCGCCCAAAATACCGCCTGATGATCCTTGTGGAAAAAGATCTCCACTGAAGTAAAACTCGCAGACTGTTGAGAAAGACAATACTAAGACTGCAGCAGAGCCAACTTTGATAAATTTATAAAGATTATTTTTCGGTGTAAAAAAAAATAGAAGTCTAATTGCTGCAAAAGAAACAATAAATAATATTAGGTAGGCGCCAATTCCCGCAAGAGAAAAAAATACGTCAGATAAGTATGCTCCAAACGGGCCACCCAAGTTATTAACTGACTCAGATAAAGAGGTTACAGAAGAAAAACTTGGGTCTAGGGCTGAATAAGATACTAAAGAAATAAAAATATACAGAACCGAACCAAGGCATAAAAATGCAATGACATTTTTTAAGGTTCCTGCTGATAGATTTAAATCTTCAGATTGTTTAGCGATAGTAATCTCCTGTTTCAAATATTATATTTGGATATAGTGTATTTAGTTAGAAAAGATAACAATTTCTTTACACACTATCTTATAATCCACCCATGGAATATCAACATCATAAACTTATTATCTTAGGCTCAGGTCCCGCAGGCTATGCAGCTGGGATATATGCAGCAAGAGCTGGGCTAAACCCATTACTATTAACTGGCGCTGAAGAAGGTGGTCAATTAACGACAACAACAGACGTTGAAAACTGGCCTGGTGATTCGGAAGGCTTACAAGGACCCGAGTTAATGCAGCGCATGAGAAAGCATGCTGAGATGTTTAATGTACAAATTATTAATGATCATATTCATGAAACTGATTTGAGTGAGGGTCCATTCAAACTCCATGGCAGTCAAAATTGGTCTTCGGATGCTCTAATTATTTCAACTGGTGCAAGCGCACAATACCTTGGGCTACCATCTGAAAAAGAGTTTTTAGGGAAAGGTGTTTCTGCCTGTGCTACTTGTGATGGTTTCTTTTACAAAAATCAAGAGGTTGCTGTTGTTGGCGGTGGAAATACCGCTGCTGAAGAAGCTCTTTACCTGTCAAGAATATGTTCAAAAGTTCATCTAATACATCGAAGAGATAAGTTAAGGGCAGAAAAAATTCTTCAAGACAGAGTTGCAGAAGCCGTTAAAGAAGGAAAGATTGAAATGCATTGGAATTCAGAATTAAAAGAGGTCCTTGGCGACCAAAGAGGCGTTCATTCAATTGCTATTTCAGAAAATGATGGCTTGAATACCATAGAGCTTAATGGTGTGTTTATTGCAATCGGCCACCATCCCAATACAGAGATATTTAAAGGTCAATTAGAGATGGAGAATGATTACATAACTATTACTTCTGGTACCAAGGGTTTAGCTACTGCCACAAGTGTTCCTGGTGTTTTTGCTGCAGGGGATGTTTCAGATCAGATCTATAGGCAGGCTATAACATCAGCTGGATTTGGATGCATGGCAGCCCTGGATGCTGAAAAATTCTTATCAGAATAGTTTACTGACCAGATACCCAGAACACTGCGCCCATAACTGCAACCAAGACAATAATCAAAGCGACTTTTGTATCGCTCCTGCTATCTTCATTCGCTTCTTGAGATTCAAAATATTCTTTTAAATGATCTGACATTTATTTACTCCTTGTGATTTAAAACAACTCTACCCTGTTGACCACCTTGAAGAATTTTTTGAATTTCTTCTCCAAGCTGATCTTTTGAAATTTCCTTAGTTGAAGAAGATAAATCTAACTTCCAGTCATTTGAAAATCTTTCCCATAAACCTTTTTTAAATTCAATAGCAGATTCTGCTGAATCGATGCCACACAAGCTAATGCCTCTAAGAATGAAAGGAAAAACAGTAGTATTAAGTTCCATGCCTCCGACATTCCCACAGCACGATACTAAGCCATGAGGTGCAATCTCGGACAGAAGCTTACCAAGAATGCTTCCTCCCACCGTATCAACTGCACCTGCATACATAGGTCTTGCCATTGGTTTGGCTGGTGCATCTAGATAATCTGAGCGAAGAATTGTTGAGGTAGCCCCTAATTGAGTTAAAAAACTATTCGCTTCGGGTTTACCTGTTAAAGCGCATACATCAAAACCTAGTTTTGATAAAAGCATTATGGCGACCGAACCCACTCCGCCGGTTGCACCTGTAACGAGAATTGGAAGCTCACTAGAAGGATTAGAGTCAATGATTTTTAAAACACTAGCACCAGCAGTTAATCCAGCCGTTCCAATAGACATGGATTCCAGCATTGAAAGATTGCTAGGTTTCTTTACAACCCAATCCGCGGGAACTGAAATAAATTCTCCAAATCCGCCTGGGGTATTCATTCCTAGATCATACCCAGTGACTATAACTTCATCACCCTCAGCAAATAATGTTGACGCTGAGTCTGTTACAACACCGGCAGCATCAATACCAGGCACAAAAGGATAATTTCTTGTGACACCTTTAACACCAGTTGCTGATAATGCATCTTTATAATTA
>Ga0115000_10000641_pt1 | contig 32088 bp, 37 predicted proteins | sample ArcticOcean_MG_C_6_FD_89690 | JGI IMG/M metagenome (GOLD analysis project Ga0115000, IMG submission 89690) | Marine microbial communities from western Arctic Ocean - ArcticOcean_MG_CB8_128 | ecosystem: Environmental > Aquatic > Marine > Oceanic | place: Arctic Ocean: Canada Basin | collected...
ATTTTACACCCAGAATTAACACCGAATTACTATAAGTAAATTAGAGTATATTTATAATAAAAACAATTATTATGAATTTCTTTAAAAACATGTTAAGTAGTGGAAGTAAAATCTCTAGTAAAAGAACTGTAACTTTTATATGTCTTTTATTTATGTTGGTTGGTTATACCGCAAATTTATTTTGGGATTTCACAATCGACACTAAATTATTCGAATCTTTACAATGGATTGTAATGGCAGGACTTGGTTTTACAGCTGCGGAGAATTTTTCACCTAAAACTGAAGAAACTCCAGTAGAAGAACCATCACCATCACACACCACAGTAACTCATGAATATGATTACGATGAAGATGATGACATCTAGAAACAAAAAAACCACTTAATAAGTGGTTTTTTTATTTGATATATGTTATAGATTTATTTTCTTACCCATTTTTTAGCTTCTTTTGCTTGTTTCTTTTTGGCCATCCCTCTAAGAGTTTTTGCAAAATTAAGTTGTTTGTATGTTCTTAAATCAGCTTTAGTTAAACCTTGTACTCCAGGTACAGCTTTATTAGTGTCTTTGGATTTAAGTTTTCTCATTTCTTGATTTATTCTAGCTAAAGATATTTTATCCCCCTTTTTAACACCTACTTTCTTTCTTAAAGCTCCTGGTCTTTTAACCGCTCCTTGAATCCATTTTTTAGATTCTTTTGCTTGTGCTTCTAACAACCCATTTCTAACTAACCTTTCCAATCTAGATTCACTATAAACATCAGCTGTACGAATTCCTTTTATACTATTAAAATAGTTGTCTTCAAATGCTCCTGAATCTTCAGCCATATTATGTGGGTGGAAACTATCACCTTCTTCTAATTCATAATCTTCTCCCATTTCCCAATCCTCCATATTTTGATTTGCTGCCTGTTGGTTCATATAGTTTACATTAATTGTATCACTAGTATTACTATCTTGAGCATCCTCCTCTAACTCAAGATATTTGTCAGTAGGTTTACTAATCCCTAGACTTAAACCACCCATATTACCAAAACCTAACATAGCTGCTTGTTCTTTTACTATTCTTTCTATAGAACGTATTAGTTCTGATTCAGATACTACAATTTTTTTTCTTCTCATAATTTTTTATATTCTACTTACAACTTGGAACTTTATTATATCTCTATAAATATTAACTTTTTGATTAGAAGTTACCTTTATATCTATGTAATACTCATTAGGTATCATATCTTCTGTGTTTAATAAGAAATAGTTGTGTTTGTAGGTTCTGTTTACGTCTTCCCAAGGGTTGGTTTCTACTTCGGTATTACCTTGTCTAACATAAATTCTATATTTAATTCCATCCACAGTAACGCTTTGATTTACAGTATATGGTACCCTAACTGAAACAAAAACTTTACGTGTTTCACCAGCAACTAATCTTTCATCCATTTTTATACCATCTATAGAATAACCATAATCTTTAGGTATTTGGTCTTCTGGCCCTATTTGATAATACTCGTCTGAGTCTACAAGTGTGAATTCATTTGTGATATTAGTTAATGGTTTACTATTAATAACCAAGCTAGACCATACATCTGTGAAGATGGAAGGAGTTCCATATGTACTACCTGTCACTGCAAATTCTACATAATAAACACCACATGTTAAATTAGTAGCTGTCATAGAAGTAAACACCGCTTCATCACAATCATAAATTGTAACTTGTGGCAACGTATCTAAATTTGTTGGGTTGCCCACTGTATTGGTGTAGAGGAATAACCTATTAGTCTTGTTATGGTAAAATTTCTCTCTATCATCACGGATATAGTCATCATATCTGGTTTCAAGATAAGGTTCGTAAAATGTTTGTGTGTGTCTCGTAAAAAACCCCACATTATATGTTTCTGTTAGTCCTGTTAAATTCTCTAAAGCACCAGTATAGGCTATACCATAAGTTATACCAGTGTTTGGGGTTCCCCCAGATAACCTATCATTAATTTCATTAGTAATATCCATACTAATATTTTCATTTCCTTGGTCAAAGGTCTGACTATTTACCACTGTAAATGTGGCATTATTAGTATTATTGTACACACCTTGATAGGTCCATGGTGATAGTGTTGTTGCAGAATACCAGTTTGATGGTCTTATTCCATAAGTTTCATCGTACTCAGGAGCGAATGTTCCTCCATACTCTTGATAATCATAACCCACACCTTCATCCCAAGTTAGACCACTACTTCTAAATAATAATAAGGTAAAAGAACTTGCTCTTCTTTTTCCGTCTATTAATTTATCATTTAAGAGAGTTTTATCGAATAGTGAGGTGTTGGTCATCTTTAACGTATGAGTCGCTCCTGTACCACCTGATAGGTTTATACACCCACTATTTACCTTAGATAAAACATCACCAAGATTTAAATCAAATATAAATCTAGAAAATCTACCACTATTATCTGTAGTGTACCCAGTTCTTCCACCACAAGTGTCATCGCTGATACCAGTATGTTTACAACTAGTAATGGGTTCTTTACCATAAAATAACTCTGTTATTGGGTTACGGGCTGTATTAACACTATCTTTAGCTACAATTGTGTTATTCTTTTCGAAGTATGATTTAAAAATTGACATATAATCTTTTACTATAAATACTAATTAATTCTTATATTCTTATTTAGAACTTCATCATAGGCTTTTAAAAGTTTATTTAGTATTTCTTGGGTTGTCGTACCTCCATGAGATGTTGGTACCGGCGCTAACCCAGGAAAAGCGTGAGTATGACTAACAGTGAAATCAACAATTAAACTTAATAGGTCTAAAAGTTTTTCACCACGTACTAAAGAATTAGTTTTTTTATCAATATCTCCAACATATTTTGATTGACTCATTCCGTAATTATTTTCTAGTTCTATCATACCTAATTCTGTTGAATTGTGGGAAAGTAGATAGATATTCTCACTACCTATACTCACATACCCAGATTGTCCTGGTGTGAATTTAAAGGTTTTTACTTTAGTTTCTTTTTTTTCCGTAGGTATTTCCCTTTGGTCTGGTTTACTTGAAAATGCCATACCATAGCCTTTGGTTTTAACACCTTCTAAAAATATAGTTTCGGTAAATTGTTTAACAGAGTCTCTAACCGAATCAAAAGCAACTTGATTTCCGAAAAAACTATAAGTAGAAAACACTGGGTCTGTAGAGTCGTTTTTAATTAAAAATTCAACTAAATTAGGTCCTGGTCTAAAATATATTGGGTGGTTTTTTAATCCGGATACAGTTATTTTCTTTTCTAACCTAGCTTTATTAACTGGTGAAAAACCATAATGTGGATTGTTAGTACCAGTAGTACCAGATATTGGTTTTAAAACCTCAATTAAATCATCACCCCCTTGGTCAAAAGATTGTATTATTTTATTAATTTCGTATGTAGCTCCTGTTTGTGGTAAAGAAAAATGAGCTTTTAATATAGAACTACTAAATAAGAAGTTAGTTTTTAACTCAACTTTAGAGGCCATATATATTTGAGATTGTCCTTGTGTGTTTGTATTAGGTAATATGGATAAAGCTAAATTAAACCCCATGTTTGGGTTGTTAGTGTCTGTAAAATCTACTGGGTCTGTAGTTGGTTGGATATCGTACTCAAAAAGTACATTTATTTTCTCATCTAATAATGTAACATCTTTAGGTCCATCCTCTTCTTTTATTTCTAATGTTTGTGGAAATTGATTTAATTGTATATATGTTAATTTATTATTAGCCTTTGGTTGTTCTGGTACAGCTGGGTTTTCGATAAACTTACCAGCTCTTATTAAAATCTGTGGGTTGGTGCTTATCTCTGGTTGATTCTCAATACCTGGTGCGACATACTGGTTTAAATTAACAGAACTATCCTCTTTACTGGAAGGTTTTCTTTCATCCATTCCCAAAATAATATCTGTATTATGCCTCCCTTGGATTGCTATATCATTTGGATTTGGGAAAACTCCTCTTGAGTCTACCCCATCGCTAACAGATGCGTGACCTATTTCGTCAGTACTTTGGCTTGTGTGATATCTAGCTGTAGTATACCCTTCTAACCCTAACATATTTGGTCTGGAAATTAACGGACCTATATATTCTTTATTTTGAGATTGATTATTAGGGTTATAATAAATAAGTTTTATAGCCTCACTTTTTTGTGGTATATTATTTATGTGAGGTGGTAAGTATGGGTTGGTTACGTCTGGGTCATTATTAGACCAAGCAATATAGTCACCATTCTCTATTTGACGCTGTCTTCTTTCTTTAGCTTCACCAACCGGGTCTATATCTTGACCTTTATCAGCAGTAGATATCACATCATCTACAGCGATAATTCTTCCAGCTCTTAAAGGGTCATTATTGTCAACACAAACACCAAAATATATTATGTCGTTTCTTTGAACCCTAGCATCTGAACCCCCGTTAAGCCCCATTTCTTTTATTTATTTCTTTATTTAATTTATTATAAGCATTTTCTAAACTATCTAAATGGTGGGTCAATCCAACAACCAAAGATTTGGTTTTTTCAAACTCCTCCTTTAATGACGACATATCATTTAAAATTTGCTTATTAGGCCTATCAATATCACTTTTTATTTTCTTTTCCATATTAACATTTTAAACCAACTATCTTTGTTGGTGGTACTAATACAGCTCCTGGAGGTCCATTAGCTATCGTTGGAAATAGCACTCCGTGTACCACACCATTTATTGTTTCTTCTTCATCCATTGACTCAGCTAAAGCAAATTGTGATAACATAAATAAATTAGGTGTACCGTCAGGCATATCCCCTGTTGGTATCCCTAGATTTTCCAATTTTGTCGTTAGTTTTTCAAACACCCTCATAGAGTTAGTACCACTTCTAGTCGTAGCAGCAAATTGTAAAAATTTAGGTGGTGGAGCAAATGGAATGTCTATTCCCGTAGCCTCAATCATCTTCAATATTATCATTAATATTTCTTTACAATTTTTTGCGTTATTAAGGTCAGCTATAAAGGGTAAGAGACTTTGAATAAGGGATAGAATCATTTTTATTCTTTTACCTTTTTGTGTTGCTAATAATTTTTTTATGTAAATAATTAATAATTTTGTTAGGAACTGTTTTAATATTTTAAACACTATTTTTAAAACTTCTTTTAAGATTGCTCTACAAATCCTTACAAATACTCTTTTAAATAATTTTGCAAATTCTGTTGGGCTGGCAGCTAATAACGTGTTATTATTAGTTACTTTGGCGACGAACACTATCGGTAGTATTACCTTGGTGGACATTAAGGCTAACATAATTACCTGTGGGAATTGGGTTATCAATTCTTCCATAAAGTGTAATTTCCAATTCCAATCTAATTCTTTGAAAAGTGGGTCTGCGGTTTTAGCTATGGAACCTTCAACACCAGTTTGTAAAACCATATCAAAAGCTTTGTATCCGTCACCACCTTGATTTAAAGTTGCAATTATTTCATCCACAGCATTTTCATAAATACCTGGGTCTAAAGGCACCTCAATATCATCACAACCAGCAAACTTCATCACACCTTTGCTTTTCCTTTTTGCGTCCAAATAAAAATTTTGTTCCTCTTCAGCGTTAAAACTGTAGAAGGAATCATCATCTATAAGTTCAGATAAATGACTAATAGTCTCCGTACTTACTTCTCCTAGGTCTAAACCATCACAAGCTACCATAATCTTGTTAAGGACACCTATAAATTTATTAATACCTAATACGTCAGCAATATTTGTCTTTCCGTCATTTTTAACTGAAAGTCCTAAACCTGCATTTATTTCTAATACAGCTCCTAAAATGTTTTGTAATTCTATAACTCTTATATTATCAAAATAATCTCTTAAAAATTCAGCAACAGTAAATTTAGTACCGTTACCTGGGAATGAATTAAATCCATCATCAAAAACAACAGCATTATTACCACCTTTATAGTGTGGACTAATAACAAAACTATCTATCCCATCATACATGATTGTAAGCAATCTTTTCCCACTCGCTCCAGGAACTTGATATGGTGTATTTGGGTTTTGTATAATAAAGTGTAAGAATCTATTAAGTGGGAATGGTGTCTGATAAGGAAATGGTATTCCATTATCGAATGAATTTGATTCGTAGTAATATTTACCAACACCCACATCTGGAGCTTCTTTCATTTGTTTAAACAAATCTACCTGGTCAACTCTTATAATCATACTATTAGTTAAACCATCACCAACTACTGGTATTTCTGTAGACAAATCACAATTAAACGCTCTTAGTATTTCTTGTATTATAATTTCTGGAATTGTCGGTATTACATTGGCTATAGCTTGTTTTATTATAGTTCGAAGGATTTTTGCGTATTCACTATCCATTGCGTCATGCAACGGTTTTAACTTTTCTCTAATATTTTGTACTGTCGCTGCTCTTTTTTGGGACCTCTCTTTTCTTTTTTCACTTCTTTTTTGTTTTTGCTCCTTTTTACGCATGTTCGTTTTTTCTTCCGACTCATCGTTTCTGAAATTTTCCCTAGCTCTAGCCTTTAGAATTTTTATTAAAACTAATATGAAAGCAATCTGATTTTCCTTAATCTTACCAAAATCATCACGTAAATCCGAAAAAAGAGATTTCCACTTATTTGCGTTTTCCCTATTCTTCTTTAAGTCCTCTACATCTAATAAAGTTATAATACTTTGTAGTTTACTTAGGATGTCTCCACTCTTGTCTAGAACATTAGAACCTATACCCATTTAAGTAAGTTTTATAAATTATTGGTCAACTCCTTTATCTAGTAGTTGATTTATTGTGTCCCTAAGGTCCCCATCTAACCTTTCAACACTAGTATCTGATTGTTGATTTTTCTGTAACATTGTAGTTAATATTTTAGACAATTGTAATTTTTTATCTATTGCCAAATCTATTATTTTTTGTTGTTCTTTTAGTACTGGACCTATAAGTGTCATGTCTGTAGCCTCTTTCATGAGAGCAATCATTTTGTTTTGAATTCTCATAGCTGTATTTCTTTGTTCCACACATTCATTATAAATTTCTTGTAGAAGTGAGACTACACTATCATGATTAATCTCTATCTTTTTCTTTTTAGGTCTAGGCATACTAATAAATACAAAACTATTGGTTTTTGAACGCTTGTGAAACTAATTTATAAATGTCTTTATATCTAGTTAATGAATTTCTAATCTCTTTGGTTGTTAATCCTGTCATTTCTCTCAGTTGGTATAGGATTACATTTTTGTTGAATTTGTTTCCGGAGCCCGCTATAAAAATTTCTTCGTAGTTTTCAAAAACTTCTATTAATGAAAGACCAACCTTTTCTTCATTTTCAGTTAACTTATTCTCCGACATAAAAGTTTTTATTTTATCTAGAAGGCGAGAGATTAGAATCTCTATACCTAACTCATCATCCTTCATTTCATAACTATAACCTTCTCTATAACCATTTTCGAAGGATGGAGCAATATCTTCATAACTAATTTTACGATTTCTTTCTTTCTGGTCCTTCATAATCATACCCATAAGATAATTTTTACAAATAGTACCAAAATAAGAATATGCTTTTTTACCTTTTTCAGGTTTGAATTTTTCGGCTTTAGTTATTAAAAAAGATAGGGTGTCTGCGTGTATGTCTTCATAAACAAAATCTTTCCTATAAAGTTTATATCTACGAATTATACTCTCAATCATTTTGTTGAGGGGGTCTCTTAGGTCCGCGTTGAATACTTTATTTCTTTCATCAAAGGTGGTTGCAGTTAAAAATACTCTAACAGCAGCTTCTTGAACCTGTCCAAAATAAGGTTTAGTTTTAGGTCTTCTACCTTTTTTTGGTTTTTCTAGTTGGGTTGTTGTGTCCCCACTTGTACCACCACTTGTAATGGTTTCACATGTACCACTTGTAATGGTTTCACATGTACCACTTGTACTCTCAATTAAAGTATCCATACTAAATTAATTTTCGTACTCTATAGCTCTATCATATGTAAAAAAGTATTCTTTTTTAGCTTGTTCTACCCAAAAAGCCGCTTCTTCTGGTGATATTTTTTCTTTTGGGTCATTTTTGTAATCCCAGAATAAAGAATTTTCTCTCATATTCATGTGTTTATATCCAATTTTAGGAATCGTCATAATTCTAAAATCGTTGTATGTTGCTCGTAATAAGAACTCATACACAAAAGTAAGTCTCATACTAGATTTTAACATACCAACACTCACATAAGATTCTTTTTTAATGATAGCTCCAGATGTTTGGTAATTCTGGTAATTAAGTAATGTATTATTATCTAGTTCTCCCATCTTCTCTGAAAATTTCATTGCCCATATAGATTCGTTAGTGAATCCTAAAAAATTATGACCTTCATCCACATCCACAACTAGGGGTAGGAAAATATCAACATCGTCATAAGCCTCCATATATGTTTTAGTGTTCTTAAACCAACTTTTAGCATATTCATCGTCTACTTCCAAAACTGAAAACCATTCTGTTTCTACTTTTTCAACTCCACAATTTACTTGAGAACAAAAATCTGTCTTATCTTTATTAACTACAACCTCTATATTTAATTCTTCTGGGGTTTCCCATGTTTTAAAAAACTCATTTACCTCTTTAGTGTCTGCGTGTACTACATAAACTTTATCAGGTTTTACACTTTGTTTGTTTATACTTTCTACACATTTTACTAAATAACCTTTTATGGTTTCATTAATTTCGTTAATTGGGATTATTACACTTATATCACTCATTTTATTTATTTTTAATTTTTATTAAATAGTTCGCTTACAGAACCTTCTTCTATGTTATCTTGTGGCCCTACTGGTGTTAATTTTTCTAAATTCATTCTTACCTCCATAATCTTTCTTTCGTTAATAGCTTTAAAAGTACTCATAACACTATTATGAAAATTCTCTTTAGTATATTTCTTAACAGTTTTTTCCATATCCGTGTACAGCTCTTCTGGTAATTCGTCTTCTAACCATTTTTGGACAAAGTTACCTAAAATATCTACCAACTGATTAAATTCGTAAGACCATATCCCATTCTCTTCAGTCATCCATTCTGGTTTAAGGTTTGGTACCTTACCAATTACTGGTACACCACACTTCATAGACTCTAATGGGAAAGTTCCGAACCCACTAATATCATCAACCCAAACAGAAAGAAAAGATTCACTTAAATCTTCTGCAAATTTATTAAGTGTTAAGTTTCGTAAGTCCCTAAATGTAATCCATTTAAATTGTGGGAATTTCAAATAAAAGGACTTAATAATTTTCATAGTATCTCTAGCGTCTCTGGTGTGTATAGAGATTAATGGTGGTTGTGGTTTATCGTGTTTTTTAAACACATCACCTATGTCTGGTGTAATCTCATAATAAGTTAAATTACCCATTATAGTTTTTAGGTATTCTACCTGAGTTTGTGTTGTTGTTAAACAAACACCAACACCATAGTTACGCCAACTTAATCCTGGTGGTAAAGTTTCTAAAGCATAATCATAAGCCTGTGATAAAATAATTTTTTCACAAGGCATTTCTTTGGTTTGTTCTAGAACGTGCCCAAAAACCTCGGGAATAACTACAAGGTCACTTATAATAACCTCAACTTGTTTAGCTTCTATAGATACGTGTGGAATATCTTTATATTCGTCACCTAACCACGTAGTTATATCGTGATAATCACTCTTTTCATGCATTATAATTGCATTATAGTTATTTTCTCTTAATTCTTTAACTATGTTATAAGTTAAAGTTACTGACGCTTTAGCGTGCCCTTTAGTATCCATGGTTAGGAAATATATAGCAGCATCTTTACTTTTTAATTTTTCTAAAGCGTGGGTTAATTTTACAATTTGGTCATTATTACTCATTTATTTGCATTTTTTTAGTATTTTATATTCTATTAGTGTGTTTATAGCCAGTCTAAACGGTATGGTTGTTTTATTTAAACCTAATTGACCTAGTGTGTCGTCTACTTCTTCAGCGTAACCTAAACAAACATCTAACATTAATTTAAAGAATTCGAATTTTGGTAGGTTTATACTAACCTCTTTATCTTCTTCTTTTGGTAGTAGTTCTATTTTGTCCATGAATTGGTCAACATCCATATATAGGTACTCACTTCCTATTGCTATTTGAAAGTCTCTTAGCTCGTTAGGTTGTTTCATTCTTAAATATTTCTAAACTTGTTATTTTATCTGGTGAGTCTAATATGTATTCGGAATCTATTTCTTCGGACACATTAAGGGTGTATAGTTGTTTATCGACTGGCTTTGATTTAATTATAGGTTCGTCATTGGTGAATATCAAGTCAAACTCATCCCATAAATTATTAACCTGACGTATATTATAAAATTTTATATTTTTTATAGTGCATCCGTATTTAGCCAAAAACCAAAATGTTGCAGGAATACCCCTACCAACCTCATCAGATATTAATGTAAAAGTATAATCTTTATTTACCCCAACTAATTCATTTAAACTCCTTATGAAATTATTCTTAATTTCAGTAGCGTGACCAAAGATTTCCATAGGAGCTTCTCTATATAAAAACTCTAATAGTTCGTCTTGGTCCTTAAAGTTTAACAATTCTTTTATATTGTCGTAATTTAAATCTTCTTCTACATCACTATCGTAATATTTCTTATGTACTTTTTTTATTTTACCTAACAAATCTCTAAGTATACCATTAATGCTTATTGCTATCTTCATAATTTATAATTTAATTAATTTATTTTTTTTGTAAAGAATCAAAAACTCTTTCTATCTTAGCTATTAATGGATTTCTTACCACGTCATCTTTTGTAAATTGTACACAACCTACTTCTTCTATGTGTGAAAAGTGGTTCATTAAAAAAGTTAAACCGTTCCCACCCTTAGAATCTTGTTGTCGTTCATCACCTAAAAATATCATCTTAGAATCTCTACCTAACCTAGTCATTATAGTTCTCATATTTTCTTGTGAGATATTTTGTGCTTCATCTACAATTATTATTGACCTATCCAAATTAATCCCTCTCATATACGCGATAGGCATTTCTTCTATAGTTTTTAATTCTCTTAATTTAGAAGTTATAGACTGACCCACTAGTTTTTCAAAGTTATGCACAAAAGAAAACATAAAAGGTTCCATTTTTTCACGTAAATTTCCTTTTAAAAACCCAATCTCTTCATTTTTAAGTGTTGTTACTGATTTTACAATTACAATTTTTTTGTATTTAGCGTATCTTTTAATTAGTCTTAATGCTTCAGCACATGCTAGATATGTTTTACCAGTACCAGCAGGACCAGAACATATAATCACTTCTTTTTCTTTAATTGCGTTAACTAATAATTTCTGATTTTCTGTCTTACACTTAACAGTTATTGTCATAGTGTCAGTCATTCTAGTCTCCTCAGTATTATTTTGGTAAATCCAAGCTTCTACTTCTTGTTTTTCTTCTCTACTTAATTTCTTACTTCTTCCCATAAATTATTTATTATCAATTTGTTTATTTATCCACTCGTAAGTTTTTTTCATGCCATCAACTAAAGGTTTAGAAACTTTCCAACCTAATTTTTCTTCATATAGTGTATTGTCTGAATTTCTACCATTTACACCGATAGGACATTTATGACCATATTTGGAAACAAAATCAGGACCATCTATGTTATATATGTCTAAATCTTTTCCTGATACTTCTATAGCCATTTTAGCAAAATCATTTATAGATATCATTTCTTCAGAACCTATATTTAATGGTTCTGTACAGTCGGACCTCATTAATCTTAAAGTAGCTTCAATACATTCATCAATATACAGAAATGACCTTGTTTGGTTTCCTGGACCCCACACTTCAATTGATTCATAATTTTTAGCTAAAGCTGCTTTTCTACACATAGCTGCGGGAGCCTTTTCACGACCACCATCCCAAGTACCTTTTGGCCCAAATATATTATGATATCTGGCAATTCTAACATCCAGACCTTTATTTCTCGCGAAAGATAAAAACAATCTTTCACTAAACAATTTCTCCCACCCATACTCACTATCTGGTGCTGCGGGATATGCGGAAGATTCTTCACAGTTTGGGTTGTCTGGGTCTAGTTGGTTATGTTCTGGGTACATACATGCTGATGATGAGTAGAATACTCTTTTTACTTTTTTATTAACACATTCATGTGCTACGTTCAAATTAACCAGGGCAGAGTTATGCATAATGTCCGCGTCGTTTTCTCCAGTGAACACAAACCCAGCACCTCCCATATCGGCAGCCAATTGGTACACTTCATCGGCATTTTCTTCTATAACATTTTCCACCACTTTAGGGTCTCGTAAGTCTCCTACAATAAATTCGTCACCAACATTATCAAAATATTCATGTTCTTTAATGTCAACACCTCTAACCCAATGACCTTCTTTTTGTAATTGGTTGCATAGATGACCACCTATAAACCCACCAGCACCTAATACTATAATTCTTTTCTTTTCCATTATTAATTGTTTTTTATAAAGACCGGAATTGGTCTCATTTTATGTCCATTCTGTTTATTGAATTTATTATATATATCTAAAACTTCTTGTTGTCTTTTTGTTAATGTAAAACCTTCTTCATATCCCATTGCCCATTCTAACTCATCATATGTTGCACCTAATTGGTCCTCATCTGTCCTATCATCACCCCATAAACCATCTGTTGGGGGAGCGACTAGTATTTCTGTATTTATACCTAGTTCTTTAGCCATTTCTTTAACTTCGGATTTCATCAAATCTGCAATCGGTGAGATATCAACACCACCATCTCCATATTTAGTAAAGAACCCAACACCAAAATCTTCCACCTTATTCCCAGTACCCACTACCAACCCTGCATTAGTTTGAGCAATTTGGTATAATGTAGTCATTCTCAATCTAGCTCTTGAATTGGCTAATGCAAGTTTATTTTCATTGTCCGCAAATAACATTTCAAAATCAGCAAATACCGATGTTAGATTTATCTCCATACTAGAAACATTATCGTATTTATTTTTTAACCATTTGATATGGTTATGTGCTCTATCTAATTCAGATTTATGTTGACGAATTGGCATTGAAACTAAAATTGTATTTAATCCGGTTTCTGCACACAATGTAGATGTTAATGCCGAATCAATTCCACCTGAGATTCCAATTACAAATGTTTTAATATTACTTGTTTTTGAATATTCCTTTAACCAATTTATTATTTCACGCATCACTTTTAAATTTTATCCCTATTTTATTTAATTCGTCATTTACACTATCTCTTTCATTAACAATAACGTTATACCCTAACTTTTGTAAAGTTAAAGCAAATTTTAATTGTTGTGATTCTTCTAATATCGTACTTTGGGGTTTATATGTTACATAATCAAACACTATAGGTTTCTCTTTATCGGGGTTGTTTTTCATAAATTCCTCTACCTGATAAGTTAGGTGTAGGTCATTCATTTTATCAGTAGCTCTAGATATTTGTGCGTCTATTCCATTCTCTACCGCGAAAACATTTAAAGCTCTATTGTCTCTTGGGAAACAAGGACCTCCATAACCATATCCCCATTTTAAAAATTTATTACCTATTCTACTATCAGAACCAATAGCCTCCAATATTTTATCTTTTTCACCACCTACTTTATCAGATATATCACCAATCATATTAGCAAAAGAAATTTTAGTAGTTAAGAAACAGTTTAAAGATAATTTTGTAATTTCTGCACTTATCCTACTCATTCTACATATTCTTGGATTTGACGTACAATGGTCGGTATAGATATTCTGTATAACATTACCAACATGACTATTCGCTTCACCTATTAAAACCATATCAGCATTAACTTGGTCTTTTAAAATAGTTCCTTGTGCTATAAATTCAGGGTTATAACTTACAGTGTAATTATAATCTTCTAAATCTTTTTGTAGTTCATCACAATATCCGGGAAATGTGGTGCAATTAATAACTAAATGTTTAGTGTGTTTTTGTACCCCTAAAGAAATTAGTTTTTCTTTTAATCCTTCTATGTATTGATGGTCGTATTTTCCATTAGGTAATGATGGTGTGTGTACTACTACAAAAATAACATTATTTTCTAATGTCTTTTCTAAATTGTCGTGTAAGTATAAATTTTCAGAATTTTTTAGTAACTCTGTAACTCCTGGTTCTGAAGAAATAAAAGTTTTATTTCTTAGTTCGGTTAAATATTCTTTGTTTATGTCGTACCCATCTACCCTATAACCTACCTTTTCTAGATTAAGACCAAAACATAAACCTAACTTCCCTACACCTATAACTGAGATTGATTTCATGGTTAATTTAAATTTTTTTATTTAGTTATAATATAAGATATTATTCGAAAAATTAAACTTAATCACCATTTTTATATTAATATGAAATTATCCGGATAAAAACCTTCTCTATTCCAACTATCCGGTTCCATTGAGTAGTCTTTAGGTGCTATAACTTTTTTGTTTGGGTTACTGTTGAGATATGCGGCCCACCACCCAAAACTGGAACTGTGGGACATAATATTATGGTCACATTCCTTTATCAATGCAAAATCTTCCAAGGTTGTTTTAATACCAGAATAAAAAAAGTTAGAACCTTTTAGGTTGTCTTTTAACCAAGATACGTCTTTGTTATTATCGTCACCTTCTCGACTCCCTCCGGTAAATAATAAGAAAATATATTTATCATCATCAAAATGACTAAGTGCTTTATTTAAATAATTCCCACAAATACTATCATCAGATAACTCACCATTTTTCCCATAATAATTGTTACTTATGTCATTTGTCCCGTCAGTTAAATCGCCCCTTCTTAAATGTACGGAAACAACTTCTTTATTATTATTTTCTTCTTTTAATTTATTTATAAACTCTAAAGCCTCATTTACAAATTTATCTCTTAATGTAAATTCTTTTCTAATTTGTTCGTCAAACTCTTTAAAATAAAATGTACTCTGAAAAAAACCGTGCAAATTAATATTGTTAGGGGATTGCCAAAAATTTGGGTCGCAGACATCATGATTTTGTTCATTATACATGTATTCTATTTTTTGTATGTCACCATCTTCTAAGTAATCACACTCTAAATTAAAGTTGTCTAATAAACATTCTTGTCCGTGCCACGTCATAATTTTAGGATTAGGAATCTTAACCTCGTAATCATTCTTAAGCCCTAAAGATTTTAATGCAGCATATTGAAATAGTTGATTCCCTAATCTCCCGTGTTTTCCTAATTGTAAAAAAGTTATCATTTTTTACTCTTTATTTTTGATTATGATTAATCCTATTACTATTCCTATTATAAATAATGTTATTAGTCTCATTCTAGTTTTCTCTTATTTTATACTGTCGCTACTCCAGTTTTTTGTACTACTATTGTTGTACACTCTTGTGCGAAATTTATTGCTTTTTCTATATCTCCACTTTTAACATACTCATATACTAGTCCAGACATAAAAGTATCACCAGCTCCGGAAACATCTTTAACTGGGACTTCTTGAGTTTGGTACGTAATTCCTTTATGTTCACACCCCTCCCTACCTTTAGTTACTATTATTTTTTCTTCTAGTTTTGGATAGCTGGGAATTCTTTCAAAATTTCTAAGGTGTTCTAGATGGTTAATTTTTATAAAACTAATATTCTCACACCACAGACCTAACTGTTTTTTTGTATCTAGAAATATTGGGCATTCAAATATTGTGGTTATTTCATGTATATCTTCTTCCTGTAAAAACCCTTTACAATAATCAGAGATTACCACAACATCATATTCAAAAGACAAATCATATTCATCAATATTTATTCTTTTACAAGTATCATTTTCGTCCACTCTTACCACCATTTGGTTATATCTCTCATCGACATATCTAACTTTTCTAATTTCTTCAGAATTTGTTATAATATCAACATCAGCACCTAAAGCTTTTAAATTAGCTACCACATTAGCAGCCATTCCTGGATTTTCTTTTTGGTAACTTGGTTTAATTACTGGTACTGGAGCTTCTGGAGCTAACCTATTTATTGTACCGTATCTAAATATATCAACACAACTATCACCTATTACTAATATTTTCATTTTATTTATCTCTTTTTGATAGAATTGGGTCACTTATTGGCCAATTTATACCTATTTTAGGGTCGTTCCACTTAATTGTAAATTGTTCGTCAACATCCGGATATTCTCCATCATACGACCACTTATAGTGAAATACCGATTCGTCACTTAACACACAGAACCCATTACCAACACCTGGTGGTATAAGTAACTGAATACGTTTTTTATCATCAAGTATTATGTGGTCCCATTGTAGGTATGTTGGGGAATCTTTTCTGTTATCAACCACAACAAGATATAGTTCACCATATAAACACGTCACTAACTTATGGGATTTTAAATCACCGTGAATTCCTCTTATTACATTTTTCCTAGAAGTAGAAACTTTATCGTGATTATAGTTTAACCCGTTAGGTACGAATTGGTTGTTCCATACCGTCCATAAATCACCTCTATAGTCGGTATGTACCTCTGGTTGGTATATCTGTATTCCTTTTATTTTCATATTGTATTTTTAATAGATTTCTCAGAGTACCCAAATTTACCACCTGGTTTAAATTCCGCTTTCATTCTACCAGCACCAACATATCCATCCACAAAACCATCAACAGGGTTTATCCTCATGTCTATAGACACTCTAGTGTCGTCTAGTCTAGGTTGGTTGGTGTGAATCATTAATGAATCAAAAAGAAATATATTATTTAAATTCGACTCTACCTTAAAAGATAATGAGTCTCCAGTTTCATTAAATTCTTTACTATTAATAGCTTTTTTTATAAAAGTTTCAGTGTTATAATCAACTTCTTTATACCATTTTTTACTATTATCAAAATCTAAAACGTTAAATCCCGAATCTTTATTGGCTGTTAGACTGAACCACATATTAATTTCTTGTGGTGGGTGTCCATAAAAACAATCACTATGATATCGTGGATAGTGGTTTTGATTTTTTGTATTAGGACAATGAACCCGTATTGTGGGTGCGTCTTGAAAATAAAAATCAAACCCTAGTTTTTCATGTAGGTCCTTAATGAATTCTTTATAAATTTTTAAGAACTCTTCGTCTAAGTCGTAAAGATTTTTAGTTATTCCGTTAACCCCAGAGCCAAAATCATAATCCATTAAAGATTTGTCTATTACGTGATTATGTAGATTTTCTAAATCTACGACATCATTATTAATAATCTTTTTCTCTTTAAGAAGTCTTAAAGTTTCATTTCTAAATTTCTCATTCCACTCAGAATCTAGATATATATGACCCTTATCAGATAGGTCGTATATTTTATTTGTTTTTTCCCAATTATTTTCCATATTATTTAATTTTTTATTTAAGTTCTTTAATCCAAGAACATAGTGTAGAACGACATTCTTTACTATATTCATTTATAGTTGTTACAAAATGAGGTGCTCTAAATTTTTCATTATTTAGAATAACCATTCTATTAAATTTTGGCATAATAGTTTCTACATCACTACTGTCACTATCCTCAACAATATGTAATAAACCACCCCAATCCCATTTCCAGTCTTCATTCAGATAGTATATTGTGTTTAATTTTCCTTGCCACCCATCTAAATGTGCCCTATAATAGTCACCTTTATCCATTTTCATACAACTTATTTCATATTCTATAATTTCAGTATTTAAATGTTTTTCAATAGAAGGTTTAAAATGCTCTTTGTATATAGCCTCTATATCGGGTGCTCCTTTTTCGTAATCCCACCTCCAAAACTTAGCTTTATATTCTTCGTCTTCACCCGGTAAAAGGTCTGATTTAAACTTAAAAACGTGTTTATAATGGCCTTCTCTTGTTTGTTCTTGTCTTTTCCACTCTACATTTTCATTGTAGATTTTTATTAATTTTTCTGTAACATCTAATGGTAAGAAATCATCAATGATTGCAAATCCTTTAGTGTCTAGTTGGTTCGTTATTATTTTCATATTTTATCTTGTTAAAAATTTTCTTCCTGATTTAATTTTATTGCGCCAATAATTTAATAAATCATCCATTGTTTTCTCAAACGGTATTTCTGGTTTCCACCCTGTATGATTTGTAAATTTTGTAACGTCTGGTATTTGAAGGTCCGCGTCTATCGGCCTTAATCTGTCTTTATCTACTACTATTTCTATATTTTTTACAGTTGATTTACTTACTAGGTAAGTTAACATTTCACCTATAGTACACGAATAGGAACCACCAATATTATAGTACTCTCCGGAAACTGGGTTGACGGTCACCAACATATGGTAAGCTTTCACAGCGTCTCTTACATCAGCCCATGTTCTTAACGAATCCAAATTACCAACATGCACTTTTGGTTCTATTATTCCCTCCTCAATCATTGCTATTTGTTTTGCGAATGTAGATTCAGCAAATACGTCCCCTCTTCTTGGTCCTGTATGTGTGAACATTCTAGTTGTCATTATTTTCATCCCATAAGCTTCTGCATAATACCTACCTACCAAATCTGTACCAACTTTTGATATCGCGTATGGAGATGCTGGGTGAAATTTACATTCTTCGTTAATTGGTGTTAGTTCTTTCGGTACTCTACCGAACACTTCAGAGGAAGCACACACATGAATAACTGGATTAGAATATGAGTTTCTTATAGCTTCTAATAATTTAGCTGTACCAATAATATTAGTATCTAATGTTTCTAATGGTGCGTCAAAACTTGTTTGTGGGTATGATTGTGCTGCTAAATGGAATACGTAGTTTGGTTTGGATTTATTAACGGTTTTTATTAACGAAGATAGGTCATTAAGGTCGCCATAAATAAGTTTGATTCGTTCTCCTGAATTTATTTCATTGGTTAAATGCTCTATATTTTCTAAAGACTCGTTCCACCTACAAAACCCATAAATATCCCAGTCAGTCTTTTCCAATAAGTAATCTACTAAATGAGACCCTACCATTCCGGTTATACCAGTAATTAAAACTCGTTTACGTACCATAGTTACATTTTATTTTTAATATACCAATTAATAGTTTCTCTCATTCCTTCTTCAAATGAATAAGTAGGTTTAAAACCTAATTCACTTTGAATTCTCTCAGTACTTACCGCTCTAAAAGGTATTGTAGTTGGTTTGGAATTGTCCCATATCACTTCAGGTGTATTCTTAGTTACTTTTAATATTGTATCTACAATATCTCCAATGGTAACCCCAGAACCATAACCTAAATTATAAGGTCTCATAGATTCACCATTTTCTAAAATTAATAAAGCACCATTTACAACATCTTTTACATATAAGAAATCTCTTACCACATCTGGACTGCCCCACACATTAAATGGATTTTCTCCACTTAAATGTCTTTTAATTAAAGCTGGAACTACATGACAAGTTTCTAAATTAAAATTATCATAAGGTCCAAAGATAGCAGTACAACGAGCTAATGCAATTTCAAGTCCTGAGAATTTAGAAACGTGTTCCATTAATTTTTCTCTATATCTTCTCATCCAACCATAACCATAGTATGATTTATAAGGTTCATCAACCCAAAATTCGTCTTCGGTAAGTGGTCGTCTAATATCAGGATACCCTGTCGAACTATTCAAGTCTAAGAACCGTTTTACTTTTGTTTTAGCACATGCCTCTAAAACATTACCTATTAGGTTTAGTTGAGCAAGTGATATTTGTACATCTGTGGGTACCGTTGATGGGTGGGCTACAGCTCCTCCACAATGGATAACATATTCTGCTCCATCTACTAATTTAATACAATCTTCTAAATTAGTTAAATCTATATTCTCCACTATTTCAATATCTTTGTTATCTATTTGGAGGGGTGATTTAAAAGTATGTGTTTTTACTATAGCTCCTCTTTTAACTAACTCATTTAAAAAATGGGAGCCAATAAAACCACTACCACCAGTTACTACTACTTTTTTACCTTTATAAAAATTATTCATTTTTTTATTTTTTTGTTTTATACCATTCAATGGTATCAATTATTCCTTGTTTAAGTGATGTCTTTGGACTATACCCGTAGGATTCAGCTTTAGACATATCCATTAATCTTTTTGCATCCCCCGAAGGTTTAGTTTTATCCCAAATCAATTCTTTTCCAAAATATTCTGCTATTATCTCAGCAACTTCTTTAATGGTTACACCAGTACCACTACCTAAATTAACTGGTTCGGTAACCTCATTTTCCACCATATGAATCATGCCCCTCGCAACATCTTCCGCGTGAATTATATCTCTAATGGGTGAACCATCACCCCACACAGATATCTTATCGTTTTCATATGCCTTTTTGATAAGGGATGGTATAACCATAGACCATTCACCAAAATTATCATATGGTCCATAAACATTTGCTGGTCTTACAATCGATGTCTTATTCCAGTTATATTGTTTGGCGTAAGCTTCAACATTCATTTCTCCTATTCTTTTAGCCCAACCAGCAAACCAATCGTTTTCTGAAGGAAATGTCTTCCACACATCTTCTTCTTTAAATGTTGGTGCTGGGTGATATACACCTACTGAACTTGTAAACAAAAACCATTCGACATCAGCGTTATACGCCGCTTCAATCATGTTAGCGTTAAATTGTATCATTGGTACACTAAATGATGCTGGTGCTTCCATACATCGTTGAGGGGAACCTTTAATACCCGCTAAATGAAATATTATATCTTGTCCGTCACATACTTTTTTACACGTATCTCTATCTCTTAAGTCATCTGGTAGGTCCGTGGAGGTTACGTTTGCTGAGTATTCATCTTCTAGTATTTTTACTAGGTGACGACCTATCATACCCGACCCACCTGTTACTAATATTTTTTTTCCTTTTATTTTCATATTTTATTAAGTTTTTTACATAAATTTTTTATTTGTTCGTCGGTTAAATCAGTATGATTTCCGATATACAAACCGTTATCATGAATATAGTTAGAACTATTCAAATTTCCAATGATTTTATATTTAAATTTTTCTAAGTATGGTTGTCTTGCTTGATTACCACCACCAGCTGTCCCTAATCTATATTCCACCTTTTCTTCTTCAAGTATCTTACACACTTTTTTAGTATCCCAAAAAGGGTTCATCCAAATTAAAGGTAGTGCAAAATTACTATTCCCTTCACAATCAAAATCAGTAAAATATAAATCCGTATCCAAATTCTCCAACCAAACTTTTAAATTGTTTCTTCTTTTATCTATAGTGTTGTCTAGTCTTGGTAGTTGTACTAGACCTAGTACCGCATTTATTTCGGAACTCCTCATATTATAACCTGGCACAGCAAAGGTAAACAAAGGATTAACGTCTGGTTTTGCGTATTTTTCATGAGTTTCTTTTGAAGCTTCTCTAGTCATACCATGAGACCTAAACATACGTGCTAACTGGTATATTTCTTCATCATTTGTACAAATCATCCCACCTTCAATTGTGGTCATGTGGTGTCCAAAATAAAAAGAAAAACATGACATATCACTTAAAGCACCCACTCTTTTGTTTTTATATTTTGCACCATGTGCTTCACAACAATCCTCAATTAATAATAGATTATGTTCTTTAGCTAGTTCTATAATTTTATCGTTAATACCATTAAACCCCAACGCATGTACTAAAACAATAGCTTTAGTATTCTCGTTAATCGCTTCTTTAATTGTTTCGTAAGAAATTGACATAGTTTTTAAATCTACATCTACAAATACAGGTTCGAACCCAGTATTAATTACTGATGATATATCTGATACCCACCCTATAGGGGGAACTATGATTTCACCTTTTTGACCTTTAAGTTCTCTTACTATAGCTGTTGTAATGTAATTTGCAGATGCTCCATTCCCAACCATTACACTGTATTTAACCCCTAGCCATTTAGACCAAGCATTCTCAAACTCTCTAACTTTTGGCCCATTAGTAAATCTATTACTACTTAGAATAAAATCAGACAAAGCTTCTTTGTCTGATTGTAATATATTATCATTTATTAATGGCCAGTTGAATCTATTTTGTCCCATAATATTCGCCGTATTCTATAATTAATGTTGGTTTTGAATCTTCTCTTTCATATGCATGTTTAAATGCTGGTAATACATCTTCTGGTTCTATAAGGTTAACAACGTTTACGTTGGTTAACATTTTAGTAAAAGCTTCAGTATGGTCTTGAGTATGTTGAGGTCCAGCATCTATTGGATGTTTAGCCCCTACAGATACTCTTATAATAACTCTAGGTTTCATGTCACCTTTGGACATTTCTTCCATTTTATCTAAATGGTTAACTAATTGGTTTACCGCTAAAATAAAAAAATCAAATCTAGGGTACATAGTAATTGTAGTATAACCTTCTAAGGCCATACCAGTCGACATACCTAATTGCATTTCTTCAAATACAGGTAACTCAATTCGTTTATCCATTGGTACATCTATTAATGTACTTGAGATTGCGTGTCCGCTAACTTTACATGCTTGACCAAGAAACATTGTATCCTCTTTTTCTCCGAGCCAGGTCATAGCTTTAATTAATTCTTCTTTGTATTTCATATTAAAAATTTACCCAATTACCTGTACCATGATGTGGGTATCCCATTTCATACTCAAAATAGATTACATCATCTGGAACATTTTGTTTATTTTTCCATGCCATATCAGTTGGTGTATGGACACTCATATTATTATCTTCAATTACCCAATTCAATGGTAAATCAAAGTTCTTTGCATATTTGTAAGCTTCGTGGAATATTCCTGTCTCCATTGTCATATCTCCAACAAAACACCAAACACGTCTATAAGATTTTTGTTCTTTTAATGCCATCGCAGCTCCTACCGCTAATGGAATTATACCACCCACTATCGAAGATGAGTAAAAATTTGGTTTTACATTATTTGTATGCATACTATTTCCATTACATATACTTTCAAATAATTTAGTTTTATCTACCCCATGTAATAAAGCTTGATAATGGTTACGCCATGGAACGAATACCCAATCTTCTTCGTGTATGTACTCAAAAATCTCTATTAGTTCTTTTTCATTATTTTTTGCTAAATGAATAGGCCCTTTGACCTTACCCTCCTCATAAGCATCTTTTACTTTCGTTTCAAATGTGATTAACTCCTCTGGGGTTATATTAATTTCTCTAACTTTTTTATATTTTTTTGGTATTTGCATTTTTAACAGTTTTCTTTAATCATTTTATTAACAAGATGTTTAGTTGTGTAGTTAGACATAGCTTTGTTAAAAGCGTTCTCGGTTAATACACTGTATTTTTCCCAATCATTTAAAATTTCCTTAATACGAACACCTAATGTTTCTTCATTATCATAATAAACAAAATCTACGTCAGGTTCAAACCAATGTTCTATTACATTCCATGGGTCTTTTTTTACCAACATTAATGTTTTGTTGAACGCAGCCTCAAAAGCTCTAGTTTTTATTTGGGGTATGATGTTTAAATCTAAGTGTGTGAAACATTTATTTTTTTCCCACTCCGGTAACCTTTTAACGTTTTCAACTTCCTGATGGTCCAAATAAAGTAAGTTTTGTATTACCATAATTTTACATTGACGCATTCTTTGCCACAACTCTAACCTATTAAGGTTATGCCCAGTCAAATACTTATAATATTCAGAACCAGCATCCAACCCAAGACTACAAAATTCATAATTAAATTTACTAATTTCTTTTACAATATTTTCAACAACTGAGGTCTTATTAGCTAATAAATGGCCCCAATAACACACATCTTTAATCTTTTTTGGGACATTGTGTATGTTGAAACCTCCATTGTTTTTGGTTGGGACGTATTTCTCATTTAAAATAAAGCTACCGAGTTTATATTTTTCTGTTTTATATTCGACCTCATTTAACCAATCTACAGTATAAGGACAGTTAGAATAAACAACATCAAAAGGGTAAGCTAATTTCATACTTTTTATGTTAGACTCATGGTCTATAGTGTGTAAACCAGACGGGTGTTCCTCTTGGTAATATATTTTAGTTTTATAATCTGAATTATCGTCTATCAGTTCTTTATTGTGTAATGCTGCCGCTCCATAAAATAAAATTGTGTCATCATCACCTAAATTTTCATAATCTTCGAAAGAAATATAGGAAGATAAACAGTCAGGATAATTACCAGAAGGGTCTCTTAATACTTTCATAAAATTAATCTTTTTTTAGAACGTATAATGGTTGGTATGGGGTACCGTCTACCCCATTAACATTATTACTAAATGAATCAGCAAAAAAACCAAATCTGTCTAGAGTTTCCCAACCTGATAATAATTTTTTTACTCTATTAGAACCATATACCCTGTGTTTATTAAAGACTACTTTGTCTAACCCAATAGGGATAACCAAATAAAGTATACTATCTTTATTTAAAAGTTTTTTGGTATTGGCCATTGCTTCAATGTCTCCGTTAGGGTTAAGCGGGTCACCATATCTACCTAGTCCATCATGTTCATAAGAGGATATAGATAAACACACATCAAATTTTTGATTTGTAATTTCGTGAGGTTGTAGGTAAGTTATTTTTTTATTAAAAGATTCACGTTTAGAATATTCTATAACGGTACAACTTTTAGCTCCATATTCTATAACCATAGCTTCATACCAAGGATATGTAGACCCCATTATACAAACATCTTTATCTTTTACCGGATATTTTTCCAAAGCTTCATACAACCACTTATCAGTATTACCGTAATAATTTACTTCTTTATTTTTAATTCTTTGTATACAACTATCAAAATTGTCTTTAGTGAATCCTTCATTTACAGTATTTTGTATTTCCTCACTACAATCATTAAGATAACTGTATTCTAAATAAGCCTCGCCATCCATAAGGTATTCTACCAACATATCTGAAGGTATCGTTTCCGGAGCTTTTATAATATTTTCTTTTTCCATAATTATTTTATTTTTTTACATTTTTTAAAAACCGTAAATTCGGTTAAATCTCTATACCCATTATGTTCACCTAAATCAGGGACGTGTAATGGGTAGTTTTGCATTAAAGATAACCCATGAGAAGCTTGTTGGGGTGTCATGTACATGTTCCATCCTAACATGTCTATATCATCTTCATGGTATAGTTTTTCACTTCTTCCTTCGTATCTAGCTTTTTTAAACCATTCTACAGCTTCTTTACTGTCACATAAAATCACCCCACCTTTAGAAATTGCCAATTGTTTTTTAATGTGGAAGGATAGACACATAAATGTTCCGGGAATGTACATGTCGGAGGTTAGTCTTTTGGCTGCGTCATATATTGGGTAAGGTTTTAGTTGGTATATCCCTTTCCAGTTATTAGTTTCTTCAGTCGTGTCAAAGACTACTTCCCCACCTGAATGGATTATAGATTGGGGAACTGATAGGTATGTTTTTGAGGGTATTGTAACTTGTTGGACCTCCAAATACTTACAACATAGAAATAAAGCGTTTGTACAACTGTCCACGGAAACCACATAAGGTGCACCAGTATAATCAGCAAGTTCTTCTTCTAGAAGATTTACTATTTTATATGGGTTATGTTTTGGTTTTCTTAATTTCATTTTTTTGGTTCTAGTAGGAAGTATTTTTTTTCATAGCCAGCTTTTTCAAATGCTTTTATACTCGATATGTTGTCTAGTTTAATTTTTGCGTAGATATTGGGTCTTAGTTTGGTAATTTCACTTATCATGAACGACCCAATTCCTTTACCTTGGTAATCTGGACTGGTACATACTCTTATGTCCCCATCAATTTCACCAATAAAACCAGACGGCTTATCATCACACAAACAAATATAATAATTATTATTATATTTTTCCATATAAGCTTCTTGTTCTGTTTGAGAAATGTTTGAGTTCTGTATGAAACCACTTTGTACTCTTTCATCTGACCTAAGAATTCTTATAAATTCCCAGTATTGTTTTTCGTTTTGTTTTAATTCTAATTTCATGCTAAGATTGGTGTTGTGTTTTGGTTTGGTTTATTTTTATCGTCATGCCAGTAATCTACTCTGTCACCATATGGACTTCCACTTTTTAACCAATAATGCGTTAGGTAACCTCTGTTTACTTTCCAACCTTGTATTTTATCACCTAGATAAGGGTTTAAGTTAGACCCAACGTCTAAATAAGTGTTATTTTCAAATTTTTTAAATCCTTCGTGTATTATGTAGTTTGATAATGCTGAAGCTGAACAAAGTACTAAATAATCTTTAGCGTTTTCTTTATCCATATATTCTAATACTTCGTCAATGGTGTGTATGTTATTAACAATACAGTTAGTTCCCACTCTAAAATCTTTTTTAACTTTAAATGGTAGTTCTGTTAAATCAGCTGATTCATTTACAATGTATATGATGTCTCTTTCTTTATATAGTGGTAACATTTCATCAACATACCTTCTGTAGTTTGAGTTGATTAAAACGTTGGCAAATGTTAGGTGTTCATTGTCCCCAGGTCCGTGTATGTCTAGTAACCACTTATGTGTGTCGACACCAATATCGTCTAATGAACAAATCCCTTTATAATGTCCTTTTTTTCTAAAGGTAAAAGCTTTCATTAATCTTTTATGTTGTTCCTTATGTGTCCCTGGTATAAATTCTTTTTGTTCTTCCTTTGGGTAATGACCTCCCATACTTTTATCACCAGTTATAAAATAATTTTCTGCTAAAACTAGGGGTTGGTTTTGTAACATAAAAAGTTCCCCATCTGAGAATCTGTTAAATGCAAAATTTTCACCGTTCTTTAGTTTACTCAAGAACATATCAAAATCTCCTGAAAATGTTTTTGTCATGAGTTAATTATTTTAAAACCGTTATTTGTGTATTTTCTTAATTGTTGTGACATTAATTCCACATTATCCATATTCATCGATAGTGCGGCTTGGTCTTGGCCTATGGACCAAGCTGTATCTGGAAGACTCCCCCATAATTCTTTGTTGTCTTTTGGGTGTGGTGGGACATAGGTGTTTAGTCCTAAATATTTTTGTAACATAACTGAAAAATGCATATCCTCACCAACAATCATAGGGTGGTCTTCTTCTGGTAGTTCTCTCCAGAATGTAGATAACCACTCTCTTTTAAAAAACCAAGCGTGACCTACAATATCTACTCTTTCTGTTTTTTCATTTGGTTCTGCCCAACCAACTCTATTCATTGGGTGGTATGAGTTTGGTGTGTGGTAAATCACACCAATAGTACCTAATAAACCTTCGTGTTTTTGTATTGTTTCGTAACAATTTTCTAACCATCTTTTTCCTGGTATAGTGTCGTCATCAAACACACAAATATATTCTGTTTTTGCGTTTAACGCGTAAGCAAATCTAGCCCACACACCAAAATTCTTATTACAAGATGCCCAAGTTGTTTTTCCAGCAATCTGTGGGTCAAAATCTTCACCAGCATTTTGCCATAACATTATTTCTTTAGGTCTAAGTGTTTGTTTTTTGACCGCTTCTAGTTGTTGGGCGAGGTGTTGTCCTCTTTTATATCCGTTAAGAACTACTGTTACCATATATTTTTTCTTTTAAATAATTTACAATCCTTTCTGATGACCTTCCGTCCCCATATGGACACTCTAAATCTACTTCATAATTGTCTTTAAGTGAATAGAATAGCCCCTTTAGGTCTTTAGGTTCTCTACACATAAAACTATGCTTACCAACCGATTCAGGTCGTTCAGTTATTTTTCTACAAACAATTACTTTTTTGTTTAAAAATGAAGATTCTTCTTGTATGCCACCACTATCACTAATTAAAAAACGACATTTACTTATTTCTTTAATCATAACATCATAATCAAAAGGAGAAACTACATTAACGTGAGTTAATAAATCTTTATGTTTTTTAACATTAGGGTTTGGGTGTAATGGTATTTCAAATTTAAGTTCTGGATTGTCCATAGCTAGTTGGTTAATGGCTTCAAACCAATCAGCCATATTAATGTGATTTTCTCTGCGATGCATAGTAACTAGAACTTTATCACTATATGTGGTTTTGATGTCTACCAGATTATCTAAAACCGTATTACCAACCACAACAGACTCACCTAACACACCTTCAACAACTAGATTATTTTCGTTTAATTCAGTAGGACATAAATTTATATCAGATATTCTAGATATCATCTGCCTGTAAGCTTCTTCAGGGTATGGGTTTTGAAAATCATAAGTCCTTAACCCAGCTTCTAAATGTATAACTTTAATACCCCTATGGAAAGCTGCTAAAGCTAGTGAATACGCTGAAACAGTATCTCCTTGGACTAGTATGTGGGTAATCCCCTCAAAAATAGAGTCTTCTAAATTTAAACAGGATTGGACTACGCTGTCCAATCTATTTTTACCATCTTTAATGGTTAATATATGGTCAAAATTTATATTTTTTACTAAATCAGTATGTTGCCCAGTAAATAATGTTTTATAAGGTATAATACCCTCCATTTCTTTTAAAAGTGGTGATATTTTTATATGTTCTGGTCTTGTTCCGTAACAAATTAATATCATAAGGCTAATTCATAAGTTTTTATAATTTCGTCTATAATTATTTTAGATGAAAATTTATTTATATCGTTTGGTGGTTCATATAAGTTTTTAGTTGATATCTCACCACTTTGGTTTATATCGTATATAATACCAGGTCTACCACATAACCAACCCTCGATAGTGGTTCTACCTAATAAAATACCCGCAGTTTTATGAACCTGTTTAATATAATTTTCTACATTCCAAGTTGGTTCAAAATATTTAACGTGTTCTTTATTTAAATTATTTATCAATTCAGTTCTTTTCCTACCTACAATCCACAATTCCTCATTATTTTTTTCAGTTTCATTTACCAAATCTATAATACTATCTTGGCGTAAATAATCTATTGTCCCCACAAAAAGAACTCTTTTCTTTTCTGATTTAGGAAATGGGTACTTTTTAAATCTAGTCGTATCGAATGGGTTATATATGACGGTAGTCTTATCTTTATCTATATCAAAGGTAGAAACAATAAATTCTTGGATTTCTGGTCTAATGCAAATATATTGAACTATCCTATCATCTTTTACTGGGTGTTCTAAATCAATAACTTCCGAATGTATCGTGCAAACTACTGGTGTCGTTGGGAATAGTCGTAAAAAATGTTCAGTTATGGGTTTATGGTGTAAATGCATTATATCAAAATTTGGTTCACTAACTTTATATAGTTGACCTTTTTTCATGATAAGTGGTTTACCGTCAGGCCCAGTAACCTGTGTTTTGTCATCACCAACTTTAAATCCAGGTGGTTCTTGTGGTCCATAAGTATTAATTCCTAAAATTTTAGCCTTTTTTTCCATTTCACCACCTACATTAGAACAAATAGTCACATTGTGCCCTTCTTTTTTTAAACCTTTCGCTAATTCATAAACATGAAGTTCAGAGCCGGTAAAATCGTTAAAATTTAAACAACCTATTAAAATATTTAATTTTTCATTTTTTCTTAATACTTTCTTTATCCTTGTTGGTAGGTTTTCTTTATGTTTTTCTGCAAAAACTTTTCTATTTTCTTCCCACTCATCATTTGTTTTACCGATGGATAAGTGTGTTAATTTTATGTCAGTACAAACCCCAATCTTTACCCCTTCTAGATAATTAGAAAAACAAAAATCTACATCGTAAAAATGAAAACCTTCCACCTCCCTATTAAATTTATTTTTTAATAATTTTTTGTTAACAGCGAAAAATAAACCATCAACCAACACCACATCGTCTAACCCATTTCCAATGTCTTTTGAGTATCTGGTTAACCATCTTTTGCCGTTATCTTCATGGTATACAGCTCCGTGCATTTTTGAGAAGTCTTCCCACCAACGACCTGTAGAAGCTAAGTATCTAGTTCCCGCAACACCTATAATCCCATACTCAGAACTTCTTTTAAAATGGTTCAATAATTTTCTACCCCAATTACGTGTATCAAATTTTAAATCATCATGGCAAAAAAGAACAATATCGTTCTTAGTCTTTATAAGCCCTTCATTGTATAATTTTGTCAATGACTGACCATCTGAATTTTCAAAAGCTATTACCTCAACATCCTTTACCCCTGATGTGGTTTTTAATAACTCGATATAATACTGGTCTATCTTTCTGGTCGAGAATACTATGCTAAAAGTTTTATTCATGTTTAGTTTTTTCCTGTGGAACCAAACCCACCTTCGTTTCTATTTGTAGAATCTAATGTATCTACTTTTTTTAGTTTGCCCCATTTTTGTTTTAAAACATAGGAAACAACTCCTTGAGCAACTCTATCCCCTCTTTTAATTGTATAATCTTCTTTAGATAAATTAATCAATATAATTTTAACTTCACCCCTATAATTAGAATCTACAGTACCTGGTGTGTTTAACACAGTAAGACCATGTTTTGCCGCTAAACCACTTCTTGGTCTAATTTGTAATTCATAATCTTCGTGAATTTGAAAATGTAGTCCTGTTGGTATTAGTGTTCTTTCCAATGATGATAATGTTATATCTTTATCAATATTTGCTCTTATATCAAAACCAGAATCTTCTCTATGGATATATTTTGGGTCTTCTAACTTGGATTTATTTAAATATAGAATATCTATAGTGTTACTCATATCCGCAAAAGCTTCGTCTTGTAGTTTTGATAACGATTCAAGGTCTAATCCCATGTCTTTAAAAATTTTATCATCATCATTACCAACATCACTATCAGTTAAACTTTTAGAAAAATTTTCTAATTGGTCTAGGGTAGCTTTCATGTTATTTTCTATATCGTTCATCTCTTTATCTTTCATTTTATAATTTTTTTAATTTTTTAACTAGGTTAATTGTACATTTAACATCTTCTTCACAATAATTTTTAATTTTATCTAACCCATTTTTATTACTATTATCATAGTAATATTTGTGCATATTTGAACCGTTAACTTCGCCTTCTTTTGATGTTTCCAGACCTAGTGATGAACAAACTAGATTTAATGAGGATAGCCCTCCAAAAGAATTGAATGCCCAAACCTCTTTAGTATCTAAAACTCTAGACTCCCAAGGTTTAATCGCATAAGTGGGTAGTATTTTTGGTAATTTTATACCATTAATTAACATTCTTTTAGCGATATATGGTAGGTCAAAGTTTTTAACATTATGACCACACAAGATAAAACCTAACTTATCAACCTTATTTAAAAGGTCATATATCCTTTCTAAGATATCAGTCTCTTCACCATAAAAAGTATCTAGTTTAGTTTCACCATTAGGAAGTATAAACCCAACAGAAAGACAGACAATTTTACCAAATTCAGGAAGTAAGGCTGACCGTTTAATAAACATTTCGTTACTAGAAAGTTCAGAATCTTCTGAATATCTTCTTTTAAAGTAATCCCAACCAGTTTCGTCCCATACTTTACATAGTTTTGGGTTTGTGTGGTGTAAACTATCTAAGTCTTCATCGATACCTACTGTTTCTATGTCTATGAATAATAATTTATGTATATCTTCTTTTATCATCTTTTTGTTTTAAATATAGTAAAAAATATAGTACCAATCAAAAATAGGCATAAAAAAAAGCCCTCAAATAGAGGGCTTTTTTAAAGTATATAAAGAATTTATTATCTAAGTTCTTTAATGTCAAATGTTCTAACTCCATCAACAGTAATTTTTCCGTAGAATCTGTTGTTAACCATTTTCTTAGCGTATCTAGTCATGATACCTTTGATTGGTGTGAAGTTGAAAGGGTTGTACATTGTAGGTGTTAACTGTAATGGTACATATGGTGCGTAAACGTACCCAGTATCCAATAAAGATGTTCCTTTATGTCCAATCAATACTTGGTTTGGTGGGAAATAAGGGTCTCTATAGATAGTATATCTACCTGATAAAGTTCCTACTTTCTCAATACCCATATTGTACTGGTCTTGGTCTGGTGCTGCGTTTGAAACGTGGAAATATTCCAAGTCATCAAAAATAGCTGAAATTTCCGAAGAAACAACAATCCAGTTAGCCCCACCTCTTAAAGTAGATTTGTGAATCTGAGCTGAAATTTGATTAATCGCAGTGATTAATGTTTGGTTCCAGTCTTTTTGAGTATAAGGTGCTTGACCTGATTGG